>Ga0180438_10001303_pt1 | contig 44301 bp, 77 predicted proteins | sample SS_ome_12_FD_132455 | JGI IMG/M metagenome (GOLD analysis project Ga0180438, IMG submission 132455) | Hypersaline lake sediment archaeal communities from the Salton Sea, California, USA - SS_3_D_2 metaG | ecosystem: Environmental > Aquatic > Non-marine Saline and Alkaline > Hypersaline >...
CTTTTTACCAACAGCGGATCCATACCGTTATATATATTTGATAAGTATAAACTCATGGTATTTGCGTCCTCACGGGATATTGTAGAGAGTGCCATATCAACTGATCTGATGTTGGGGAAACCAAGTGATGCAGACGAGGTTATAACAATTAAAAATGGAAGAGGCGCCCGTGTAAACCTTAATAATGGAAAAATATATGAATTTGAATTAGGTCAATATAATACCGGATCTCGCAGACAAATAGGATACGCAATGTACAAATAGGAGGTCTGCAATGCATATTAATAAATTAAAATATTTTCAAAAACTCTATCCGGAGGATAGATGTTTATCTGGCATAACTACGTCAACCGTCGGCGGATTCAGCGTGGGCACACCATGTATAGCAGTAGTAAATCCATTTATTGCTCGCGAAACACCTTCGTCCTCAATGTTTGGGAGAGTTAGAGCTATTACCAGTCCGCGTTTTGTTATAAAAGATGAGACACCGCCCGAAGACGAGGTTGACAACGGGAATACTAAAGCTATAGATCTATATAACATGGACGTCGACAAAGCTAACGCTATACTTAAATATAGCGTCAAGAAACTTCAAGTTATATTTATGCATAGTATAGGCTCTGACGGACTGGATTTCCAAAATCACACCATTTATAATAGTTCATTCTATTTTAATGGTATCAAGCCACTGATACATGACACTTGCTTAAGGACAGAATCGGATAGACTAGAGGATATATTGGATAATGATGGCATGAAGTCCGTACCTAATACTATGATGGGCATGTTAAAAGATTATAGATATGTCAATTACACAATTAACAACCTGTCCAGATCTTATGCGCACAGTCTGATTGACCGCATTTATACAATGATTGATTCATTTGGTAGAGAGCTTGAATTTAAAACGTGCTTCTACCATAATGTGGGGAATTGCCGATCCATCATAGATACAATGTCTATAAGCTTTTACAGGCTATCAGACGCAATACCAATATTCGATTCTTCTATGGCTATCGGGGTGTGTGTAGATATAGCTTTGCTGAGCAGTGCGGAGGATAGAGTAGATCATCCAGAAAAATCTATGTGTTTGAAACTTCTGTTTTGCAAATACGCAGATAATGTGTTTACAATCGACGGCGAGGAAGTGAATAGACCATCAGATATACCCGTTGGAGATGCTTTAGAATATATGGCACGTGGATTAGTAAAACACGTAGTCGGTGACCGGAAATCAGAAAAACAAAAAACAGAGTCAGTAAATATATAGAGGAGGGTAGTATGTGCGGAATAGTTGTAGGGCTATCTATAGGACAACTTGGTAAGGGAAAGGAAATGGTTCGACAAAGACTTCTTAGACTTCTTACCACAGAGTTATTAGTGCGTACGGAGGAGAGAGGCAAAGACGCGACGGGGGCCTCCATCTTATTCGATAGTGGTAACTATATAGGCATCAAACGTGGAGAACGAGCGGCGGATTATCTCGGCACGTTTGGTAATAGTAAAGAATACTATGGAGGGTTCTTAAAATTTTGGCGTGAAGCCGAAGAGAACGTGCGTATATATCTTGGTCACTGTAGAGCAGGGACTATTGGAGATAAGGAAGATAATGAAAACAATCATCCTATAAAGATAGGCAACCTAGTTGGCATCCACAATGGTAAAATCTCGAACCACGATATCATATTTGAAAAACTGGGATGTAAAAGAGACGGCAAAGTAGATAGTGAAGCTATCTTTCGATTGTTTGAGTATTATACCAAAAAGGGCAAAGAACCGTTCACGATGGATATGCTACAAGAGATAGTCAAAAGACTGAGTGGACAATTTGCAGTGACTTTGTTTAATGCCGATAATCCGTTTCAAGTACCCGTCTTCAGAGATGGTCGCCCAGTAGAGTTCGTATTTATAAAAGAATACGGTATTGTGTTGATGATTTCGGAGGCCAAATTCTGGAATGAGATACATTTCAGATATGAAAGAATGGTGGCTTACCACCGCGAACATCTGAAAGTAAACTTACCAAGCTTCCTAAATGAAGACGCTATAGAAGAAAAGACTCTGCCAGATGACTCCGCTGCAATATTTGATTTGACTACGCAGATTACGGAAGATACCAAGTTGGAAGATTTATATGAATGGAAAAAGATGGACCGGTCTAAAGTGTGGCCGACTGGTACGTCATATAGCACATCAAGTTATAACTCTTCTTATAGACATAGCAACAATACGGCCTGGCGTAACAGAACTACTGGCGCGTCTTCTACTAAAAGTACCGAGGACAAAACCAAGGATAAAAAGCGCCGTGTATTTGATAAGATCAGAAAGTCTTATGTTACGAAAGTCGGCGATAAAATTCTAAACGATGATCAGTCAGCCACAGTCCCAGTAGAAGTTATTGATGGAAGTGAAACTAGAGCTATAGTACCAGTCACGAACAATAAAAACGATGATGATAATAGTAGAAAAGATGTAAAGGATCAAGTCGCCGCTACAGAAGTTCTAATGAGAGATCTTACGGACTATTCAAATAAAGCTGATTATCAGTCCGGAAAAGAAGAGCAGGTACCATTTACTGGTGGCCATCTTGCTCCTACCGACGACGACGAAGTTATAGATGTAGATCCGTCTGACATCGAAATACAGGAATTGGGCGAAGATGTAGTAGAAGTAGAGATGGAACAATACCCACCGCCCATCGTGGAAGCCGCAAAGAAAGCATATGATAAGCTGCAAAATAAAGGTTATGGAAATTGGGATGAGCTGTTAAATGGAATAGACATTGAAACGCAAGAAAAGGCTAAAGAAGCGGGATATGTTATTGTGGCTAACAGAGCATGGAAATCGAGTTGGAAAAGTGGCTTCATGGCTGGCGCCATGTGGGCTATGGGTAATAGGTCAAAGATCAAAGACCGCAGAAGAGAAAGGCATATAGCATCTCTTAAGTCCATTGTCTTAATGTTAGCCAGTTTCTTCAATAAAAGTCAGTCCCCCCTTGATGATCTTTACAGTAGCCTAATGAGAAGTCGATTGCAGGAAATAGTTCTCAATACAAACAGAAAGTTGGATATCGAGGAGATATCAAAGGTGTTTAATTCATATGAGAAAGGCCAGATCGAAAAAGTTAAACAAGTAATCGCTGAGGCCGATCAGTACAAAGAGTAGGAGGAGTTGGCTTATGAAGGCGCCACTTATCTTGGTAATTTCCGAGAAAATGAACTCTAATCGAAAAACAGATCGTAATGAACATGGCTTAATTAGAATGGGTCAAAAGGCTAGACACAATTTAGGCCTTGAGAGTCAGAATACAGTAGAACTTTGGCCAAATAATAACAATGATCAGGACCGCATAAATCGCAGCAAAGTGCTGGAAATATTCAAGGCCTTTTCATCGGACCTTAAAAAAGCCAAAGAGGATATGCCCGAAGATGACTATGCTAGAGTAGGATTTGTTACCAGTAAAACTTTTGCTTATATATGTAAGGATCAACCGAATAAAAAGAGCAATATTTGGGTAGCTGATAGCATAGAGGATACATTTATAGGAGGCGACCCAGAATTTGTGCTATTTACTGACGAGGGTAGCATCCAATACGCGGCTGAAGTTCTTGACCATTATTCTGACTTTGGATCAGATGGTCCGCTAGCTGAGCTAAGACCAGAGCCAGCTGTAGAAGTAAAAGATTTTGTCAATAGAATGAGAAAAATGCTGAAGGATCATCCAAGTAGTAACAGAGTAAAAAATTTTCAGTGGAAATCTGGATGTGTATACACGGCAGTTAGGCATGGTTTGGGTACTAGTAGAGACTGGCCGGTAGGAGGCCACGTACACATTGGTACGCCTTTGAAATTATCTAAAAAGATAGAATCACTCAATAATGAGTACAAAGAGGACATGTTTCAGGAAGCTATATTTGCTTGTCTAAACAAAGCTCTAGATGAGATGGTTGCAATACCTTTAATAAAAATAGACGGTAAGGATAAAACTGTACAAAGGCGATCTGGAATGGATAGATATGGCGCTTTTGGTGATCTAAGAACTGATCACGACAGGCTCGAATACCGTACTATAAGTGGAGAATGGTTATCTCATCCGAGGTTGGCTACCGCTGTCCTGGGTACCATTAAAGCTATCGCTCATTCGTTTTTTGCTTTGGTAGAAGATCATGATTTTGCTGAGCAGCTAATATTGACTAACTCTCAATTAAAGACCTTCAATAATCTAGAATGTTTTCACACGTCTAAGTGTTTTAGTAGAGACTTCGACGGTTGGAAAGATATACAGATAATGAAAGATCTAAGGACTATATTAGGCTCAAGCCGGATGATGGACATACTGCATAGTGCAAAAATAGGATTTGGGAAATCTTATTATTCGGATCTGAATGAAATGTTGAGATCTCTGCCAATCTATAGCCAATATTCTGAATATATAGATTTGTTTCTAGAGATAGTGGCTCTGCCTTATAAAGCATTCAGAGAAATGAACAGAAATTTAAAGGAGACATGGGTAGAAGGATCAGACTTTATTGTATAAATAACTTTTACAGGAGGAATTTAAATGAGTAAATATATATGGTTTTCGGGCGCAACAGACATTACTGGTAAAGCCCTAGCTGAAGCATTGGATCTAAGCGGATCCAAAACAAAACCGAGAAATTTGAGAGCCAATGATATTTTAATTGGGTGGGGCACTAAAACAGATGAGGATATTTCCATCAATAATAATGTACATATATTGAACCACCCGAATAAAATCAGGTCAAACCGGAACAAATTGGCTTCGCTGGAAATCATGAAAGCGGACAACGACTTGTCAAATGCTATAGCGCCTTTCTGCACGGCAGATCGAGTTATGGCATCCCTTCACGACAATACGGTTACACTACCATTGGTGGGTAGAACCAAATATCATCAGGGCGGCAAAGGTTTCTGGTTGTGCCTGACAAAAGCTTTGGTTGAAAACGCAATTGCCGGCGGAGCCCAGTACTTTCAAAATTTCATTGACATTAGAGACGAATATCGACTACACGTTGCTTTTGGTAACGTGATTTACGCGGTAAAAAAGATCCAAAACGACAACGAAACTAGTTGGACTGCCCAAAGGAAAGAAAAGATACAAGATTATGCTCAGAAAAACGACGTTAACATAGACGAACCCACTATGGACTACGTGCTTAAGAGAATGTACAAAGAAGCCGTTCTGCCGGACATGATAGTTCGAAGCAATCGGCGAGGATGGAAGTTTTCAAGCGTTAGGCTAAACAACGTAAGTGCATCTCTTAAAACAGCCGCCATAAACGCAGTGTCGGCCCTAGGACTGGACTTCGGCGCGGTGGATTGCGCAATGTGTAATGATAATAATCCATATATTATAGAAATAAACAGTGGACCAGGACTACAAGGAACCGCCCTGACGAAGTATGTGGAAGCGTTTACTGCAAAGATAGAGGAGCTTGAAAACGCCCACGAAGAGCCGGCCGCTACTCCGAGAAGGGCAAGAGCGAAAGGTGCCAATCAGAACAACAACGTTATGGCAGCAGGCGTAGGTGCTGAAAATGCACCGAGTTCCGGTCTTGTAACGCTCATGAACAATGTTAAGACGGATGAGGAGGCCCAAGCAGTTATAGCAGCTCTTCTAGCACAACATCAACAAAAACAAGGATGAGAACCAAATGAGCAAGTTTTTACTGACTATTGATGCCCGTAACATAGCTGGTCAAATATCTAAACTATTAAATAGCGGTGGCCAGCTACGGGCTTATATGTATCCCGACAGTATATTAAATAACGGAGTGCAATATTTGATCGAGTTAGATGGGGAGACTGTCACAGGCGTAATAGGCCTTGAAAAGCAACATCCAAGAGTAGCCGAACTAAAACATCTATGCGTACATCCAGATTACAGGCGCAGAGGGTTGGGCAAAAAATTACTAGAGCGAGGATTGAAAGCGTCCACAACAGAATTTACCTATGGTGCTGTTAGGAGCGATAATCATACAAACATCCGCAATAATCTGAGGATAGGAATGATGCCTATAGGCAAAAGAAGAGGCAGTAGAGGATGCTATATAATCATATTTGCGAAAAGGAGGTCTGATTGTGAGTTTAGAGTTCTTAATAGATGAGCTAAAAACTATAAAGTACGCCGCTGTGACTATGAAGCTGAAGCAAATAGGTCAGAAATACCAAGGCGACAGCGAAGTTACTGGTTTACTGCTGGGCATGCAACCTCTGGTGGAGAATGACACGGCTTTATCTACCAAGGAAGACATATACATATGGCTGATGAATGGTGAAAACTGCCATATGATACACACAAAGTACTATGAGGTGGTATGTATTTATATAGGCAAGCAGAAAACCGAGTACCAGTTTCCGGGGAAAGATAGCGATCTGAAAATAGAAGATAGCCGCTTGAAAGCAATACAACACTCTATGAAAGCTGCCAACCGCACTTCTACAAATGGATTGATCGACATCACTACTTACGAGGGTATACCTGAAAGCATCAAATTATTAATCGGCGACAAAAAAGATGTCACAAAAACCAAAGTAAGTAATCAACATAATAGAAGTGGTGCATCGAATTATTCGCCAGCTTCTGGGCACAATACTCGCAACGCTAGTGGATATACGACCTACAAAAAGAAGGAAGTATCAACTTTAGTATTCAAGCGGACCACAAAATATAATGTGGCAGATGCTATACAAGAAATGTGGTCTAAAATAGAAGAGATACAGGCCGGTACTTACGAGGCACCAAAGCTCAGGCCTTTCAAAGAGGAAAAGAAAAAAGAGGCGTCATCGAATTCGCCGACCACTAATGAAATGAATGATATAGATGATTTTTATGGATATGGTTATATGTGGTAATTTTTTCTTGACACTGGCTATCAAAATGGTTATATTATTCTATAATATATATAAAATAATATAAACAGGGAGTAAATACATGAAATTAGTAGGTAACAGAGATGTATTTGGCCAGATAAACATCGCAATTGCGTCTGCAATACAGCAAAACCGGTCAATACCGCATATGTTGTTGAGTGGTGCGGCTGGTTGCGGTAAAACTAGCACCGCAAGATACATTGCTGATTCTACTGGATCAAATATGGTTATGGTCGCTGCTGATTCCGTCAAAAAGCGGGAAGATGTGCTTAACATTATAAGCCATCTAAATCATCGGGGATATGACAAATACGGCCGCAAGATAGGCACCGTAAAGCCATCAATCGTGTTTATAGATGAGATACATAACGTGCCGCTATCCGGACAGGAACATGCAGGTATAGTTATGGAAGAATGGTATCTACCAGTAACAAAACGCGAAGCCCAGGTGGATGCAAAAAGCGTCAAAGATCTGAATAACGCCATTCGTTGGAGCCCAGAATTTACCCTTATAGGCGCAACAACAAATGATGGTAAATTAAGTAAACCATTTCGGGATAGATTTAAACTGAGATTTCTATTTAACACCTATTCTGAAGAAGAATCACGTGATATCGTTTTAATGCACGCAGATCGTTTAGGAGTGCGAACAGATCCTGAGGCCGCTATGGAAATAGCCAAAAGAGGTAGAGGCGTGCCAAGAATACTAGTTGGGTTACTAGAGAGATGTGTAGACACAGCTGTAGCGGCACAAGTCAATGAAATAACAAAGGAAGTCGCTATCGTTACATTCGACAATTTGAAAATAGACAGAACTGGATTGACGATTACGGATGTAAACATACTAAAAGCTTTGTACGAATCAGATGACGCAGTTGGGTTGGATAATTTGGCAGTAAAATTAAACGAATCCTCTAGAGTTCTATCAGAGACGGTAGAGCCATATCTAATTCAAAGAGGATTTATCATTAGAACCGGTAAAGGAAGGAAGATAACTGATAAAGGAACACAATACTTAATGGAAAATGGGTACATTAAGTTTGGGCTAAATCAGAAATATGATATACCCAGAAATTTCGACAGGGGGTTGTAAATGCCAATAAGAGATGGAGAAAAGTTCCTTGATAATTTTATCGCCAACACGGCCGAAGAATCGAAAGTTCTAATGGAAAAATTTGACCGTGATATTCATGTACTAGCTGCTAAAGGTCACATGCTTACAGGCACAGATATAAATGATCTTAAACAGGAGGGGTTGATAGGATTGGCGAGAGCCAATAGAGATTTCGAGCAAAGCCGTAGCGAGGACTTTCGCATATTTGCCATATATAAAATAAAAGATGCCATGCGTGAATTCATTACCAAGCAGGCTAGTAATGTGAAAATACCGCAGTATATAAAAGATGCCATACAGCTCATTGAGTCACTAAAAAAAGTGATGGGTCAAGTTACAGATATAAGATATCTATCTTATACCGGAATATGGGAATTTTCAGAGAAAACAAAAACTGATCAGGAGTCCGTGCAGAAAAAGATAGACGATATTAGAAGCAGCCTTACAAATCTGGCAAATAGATCTCACAGCGCTGTCACGCAGTTGTTAGAAAGAGCGGAGATGATGCCAAAGCACGCAGTGGACATGTCAGACTACGTATTAACAGAAACTACCAACGTGTTTGACGAAGAAAATAAAATGGTAGATCTAATATATAACAGAGAGCTAATAGAAGATCTGTATAGCATACTCGATGAATCAGAGATATCTCTCCTGTGGAAAAGATTCGTCGAGGGCATAACCGTAAGAGATCTGGCTCCGGAAATGGGCATTGCGCCTGAAACCATCGTTGTACGGACTAATAATATCCTTGACAAGGTGAGGTGTCACAGGGATAGGACATTAAGAAATGAAGCTAATAAAACAGTTAAGGAGACTAACCAAGGACAGCCATGCTGATATATATTATGCTGGTGAATACGCTAGAGATATATTAAGAAGGCGCAAATCAGACCATATTGAAATAGTCGCTAAGAATATTTTGTTCAAGGATTTAGTACATCATATTAAAAAGCATATAGCAAAAGTATATGTAAGTAAATCCAAACACTACGTACAATTTGGCATAGAAGATAAAAACGTAGTAATATCTCTGCCGAGAAAGGGTAATACATACAACCCAAATCACTCACTGAGAGATGACGCTAAATCAAGGTCTTTTACTATAAATGCCATGTACATACCCATAAAGCCTAAGCGCGGCGTCAGAGTAATAGACTTCTATCATGGTAGAGATTGCATTAAAAACAGGCGTATAAAAGTTATAGGCAGAGCTGATATAGCCATAAAAAAGGATCCATCAATAATGATGAAAGCAATATCTCTGGCTGCCAGATTAAACTACCGACTAGACAATAATCTGTTCTATGCTATCAAAGCTAATTCAACCATGATCGATGAAGTGCCTGTGGAGCTCATAAGGAACGAATTCATACATATAATAATGAGCAGCAAGCCTTCGAGATATTTGAGAACCATGCATAAAGCTGGCCTTATGTACAAAATAATACCGGAATTAAGTATATGTGATGGTATAGCACAGAACGCTAGATATCATAAATACGACGTAATGACGCATTGCTTAATGGCGTGTGATAATGCAGAACCAGATTTAATAGTAAGACTTGCATCGTTATTGCATGACGTTGGTAAGGCCCAAACCCGCAATGAGATACGCAAAAAGGGCCATGACAGAGTAACGTTTTATAACCACGAAGTAATGGGGTCTAAGCTATCGAGAAAAATATTGAGGAGGTTGAAATTCGATAAAGAAACTATTACAACGGTTTCCGAACTTGTTTATAATCATATGTACAATTACGAGCCTAATAAATGGTCGGAAGCTGCCGTACGCCGGTTCATAAGCAAAGTTAATATAACTGAAAATGATCTTGAAGATCTTGACAACATGCGTCTATTTCTGTTAAGGAAAGCTGATAGATTGGGAAGCGGAGTAGATCTCAGTGAAATATCACCAAGACAAAAAACTTTCCAAGAGCACATAAAAAAAGTTTATGAAAGATCTAAAGCCTTAAATGTTAGAGACCTTGATATAGATGGTTCTATCATCATGGAGAAATTTTATCTAAAGCCCGGACCTACAGTGGGTCACGTGCTTAATCATCTCCTTGCCCTAGTAATAGAAGATCAATCTCTAAATAAAAGGGATAGGCTAATAGAAGAGGCGTCGAAATATCTATCAGGAGCGTTGAAATAATATAGGTGACTACAATGAGCGGTATATGCCCAAAAATGAATGGAGCACAATGTGCGGAAAACTACTGTGACTTCTGGGATTCGGATGAATTAGTTTGCTCTATTGCTCTGGAGTCTCGCAAACGAGTTGAATTACTAAATTTGCTTATAGAAAAGATAGAAAAGTCATCGGGCGACGCAGAGAGTAAAGAAAACATAATAAACATGATAAAAGAACTTAACTTAGTTAAAGCAGTCAATACTATACAGTAATGATACTATTATAGTATTGACTATGGACGTAATTAATGTTTGAGGAAAACCCCTCATATTCCGGGCAGTGGGGGATTTCGCCGATGACAAGCATTATTTTAATTAGAGCGTCCTTAAATAAATCTGATTTTTGTCTATTGCTTCTCAATGTTTGAACGTATAAAGAACTGTGATTAGTAATTTATTGGTTGGGTAAGTAGGGAAACACAAAGTAGAGAAGAAGACGTAGTCAGACATACGTGACTTATTCTAAAGTACCGAAACGCAAAGTACCAAAAAGCCCAATGAACGGTTACTAATGTACACAGAAATTTATATTAGTAAATGCTGTTTCTTTAGTAGTTGGGGTGGCAGCCAGCTATAAAAGATTGAGCGAAGCAAAAGACGAGATCGTGTGGGTTAGGGGCGGGTAATTTTTATTAAAGAGGTCATATAGCATGATGTTCAGTAATGCTACCATATATCATAAATGTACACAATGCAAAAGAATCATAACAGCCTATTATGTATGGTTAGAGACCGAACGATCTGCTTATGTGACGTCTAAAAGATGTATTGAATGCGGTGGTAAAACCGACATTATTTCAATAAAGGGTAAAATACCATGAGTTTGTTTGATGACGGATTTGATGCTGAAGACGCTACTATAATAGGCGGCATAATGGGCTTTGCGGAAGAGTCTATCAGAGAAGAGGACCGTCTTCCAGAGGACATAGAAGAAATAGATGACGCAGATATCGCTGAGCAAAACATAAATATGAAGCTGCTACGAAATGAGAATCCGTCTCTATTTGCTTACGTTATAGAAAAAGTAATAGAGCATAAACGTAAATGGGCTGAAGCTCGTAGGCAAAGAGAGCAAAACATGCGGGACTTTAACGAAGTACAGCATGAAATAGCAGCTATGAAAAAATCTGGTTTGGAGGACGATGATGCAATCTAATGATTATACCGTAAGGTACATTTGTCCAGAATGCGGGGGAACCAGACTTATTTCACAAATGGGTGCTGCATCAGACGTTATTAAAACTCTACCCCGCATGGTTAAACAAATTTTTTGTGCTAAATGCAGAACTAAACAAGACGGCACTAAAATGGATGTACTAAATATCAAGTGCCGTATAAAAAAAGATGACGCTAAAAAGAACTTTTGGCTTGGGTGGAAATGTAGTAAATGTGGTGCTCAATGGAGCACTTATGAGCAATTATCAAGAAGCCAGTTAGTTGCAAAAATAGGTATGAATAAAGATAAAGAATCGAAATGTATAACGGCCAAATGTGATGCCAATCCAGAAGAAATACGTATGGTTAGGATGAAATCCGCTTAGTCCTTTTCCAGCTCGTCAAAATCTATTTACGAGCTTATCATATAGGGTGTAGGAGAGATGTAAGTCTCAGAAGAGTAGAGCTACTTAAAGTTATGCACTGGGCGCATGGTAGGGAATTGTGAGTGTCTAAATTCTAGACAGAATCGGGTTACGGGGCGCCTTAATAAGTGGACATCGGTTCAAGTCCGATTATTTTCTCCGTTGATCACCCAGCCGGACGGATGTGGGTAGTCAAGTGGGGGTTCCAATCCCCCCACCCACATCGTAACAGGAGCAAAACAATAATGATAGTTAGAGAATATAAAGTAAATTATGTATGCTCAAATCGCAGATGTAAATCTCCCCAATCACTTAGTGTCCCGAGCCCCAATAAAAGTCGGGATATAACTGGAATATGGATGGAGATAGACAAGAAAAGGATTTGCCATAACTGTTCATGGCCTATGGAAGTACGCGATGTAATATGTAAAGTATCCGTCGATATATTCGGGTCTAATATGCATGGGGAATGGATATGTAATAATCATCCATATATTAGTTTCTTCCCTTTCCAACTGAGAAACGCTTACTACAGAGACTCGACAGTCATGCACTCATATTACGTATACAGAGAAGTAGTGAAGATGGGATTCCCGTGGAAATGCCCAACGTGCAAGGAGCCAATGAGATATGTGGACGAAAGAGACGTCCAAATTGTGGATAAACAAAATACATAGTGGATATTGCGAAGATCTAATAATTCAATTACCGAATGATTGTATTGATTTAGTAATAACGTCACCACCTTACAACGTGAACTTAGGCAACAACAAATATAACAAAAATCCTTATGATCTATATAATGACAACAAGGACCATAAAAAATTCATTGAAGAACTAACACACGTCTTTGATATATTAAAACCAAAAATGGTTAAAGGTGGTCGAGTATGTATAAATATAGGTGATGGGAAAAACGGGAGTGTCCCAACCCACAGTGATATAATTCAGTTCATGACTGAAAAATTGAAATATCTCATAAAAACTATTATAATATGGGATAAAAAACAAATAGGAAATCGCACGTCCTGGGGCAGCTTCCAATCTCCTTCTAACCCCTCATTTCCCACACCATTCGAATACATTCTTATATTCTGCAATGAAACCGAAAACAAAAAAGGCAATCCTGAAAACATAACAATAACAAAATCAGAATTCATACGCAACAGTCTAGCTGTATGGAAATTTGCGCCAGAATCACGTATGAAAAAGTTTGGGCATCCAGCAATGTTTCCAGTTGAGCTGCCTTACCGATTAATACAGCAGTTATCCTATAAAGGGGACACTGTTCTTGATGTCTATTCTGGGGCCGGTACTACCTGCTTGGCGGCTGCCATGTTGAGTAGAAATTGGATAGGATTCGAACTCAGCAAAGAATACGCTGAGACATCACGCAAAAGACTACAGCAATATACCGATCAAACGAGGTTTTAATGGTTATGTCATCTTATTACAAATATACTACAGATTCTTCCAATGGTAATGATTATGTGTACTATAATGGCAATTTAGATATTGCCTTTATCAAGGTTGATCCCGCAAATAGCAGGGTTTATCCTAAGCCGGAAAAGTCAGAGATTAAAGATGAGGTGCTAAAAATAATTGCTTCAAACTATTTCATAAGAAATCAGTTTGTGTGGCTTATGAATAGAGAAAAGCAAATTTACAATGGCAAAGAAATAGAGGCGCTTCAAATACACTACGGCTTATTACCATATATATATGACCCGATTAATGGATCTCCTTCGGATTCAGAAATTCCAGTGTACGAAGGCTGGTATGAGGCTCTTATAACAGATTGCATTGAATACTGTGATAAAAGAATGTCAGCAGCTAATGTTATAAAATTCGCTCTAACTTGCCTAGCAGATATTACCGAAAAAAGATTAACCATCATAGTAAAAAAGAAATTTGGACTAAACGAAGACGATATAATTGATATGGCCAACATGGCGGGAGTTAATGAGATATGGCATCCAGATCAGTTTAATGAGGTAGAAGACCGAATATGTATAGCGGTTAAGTAATTAAGTGGGCGGGATAAAACCAATTCAAAAAACGTGTGCAATTTGTGGGCGGGCTCAAATTGTAGAAAGGAGGTCACATGAAAAATTTCGTCAACAGATCGGTCAAACTTAGCAAATCGGAAGAATTGACCATTAGAAGAGCGATGAAACGAGCTGTTAGAAGCATATTCGAGAGAGAGAAAAGTCCCATAAAGCGGAGAATTTTACTGGATTCCATACCCTTTCAATCATATGCTGACGTGACTTTCGAATCTCTAATGCAAGAATTTCGCTTATTAAAGGAAAGAAGGGAGAAAAAATCTAAGAAAAAAAAGAAAAAAGTTAGAAAATAATCTAGCAAATCTAAAATAATATTCTATAATATAAATGTTCACCCCGAAAGGGGTAGGTTAGATACTGCAACCCAACCATACTGATATGGCAGGGAAGCACCCAAGGCGACTAACCTGAAAACTAATGCTAAGGGCGCGCTTTCCATTAATAAATACCAAGGAGGAAAAAAGTGACTTCGAGCACGATATACTGGCAAAAACCGACGATGCCTCGCTTATGTGCGACAAGGCCAAACGCCACAAGCTTGCTCTCAGTCCCGGAACATAATGATATTTATTTTTCCATATCCCCCTTGGTGCGTGTTTATTAAATTACATAATATAAATTAAAAGCGCTAAGGGGTTGACGAAAGTCAAACCCCTTTTTGCGTTTAGGGAAGTTAAATGAATTACTATCTAATAAGCTTTGAGGTCGAATTACCACCAAAAAGGTGGAGAAATTTTGCAAAATTCGAAAAATTCACCAGACTAATAAGAGCGCATGATCCTGATGATGCTATGCTGAGATTAGATATATACTTACAGAAAACGTATCCAGAGCATCTATCAACAAGAAATTATGAAAATCTCACTATAGAATAAAGGAGGCACTATTGGCCTGGACATATTACTGTAGCACAGATCAGCCAGAAGGACCGGCTAATGGATGTCACTGGTGTGGCAAAAAGGAATGTCACAAAATAGATGGATTTGACGATCTATGGCTTTGTGACTCCTGCGAACTAGAACTCATAGATCCAGAAGAATGATTTATATCGATATATACAATGTATCAAAAGCTCCTTTCGTCTACCGGTCAGGACAGCGGACTTTCAATCCGCAGAAAGAGGGTTCAACTCCCCTAGGGAGCAAAGGAGTAATTAAATGGAATTAACACTACTTAAATGTTGGGATGGAGAAAAACATAAATGGGAACTCCAAGAGGGGTCCAGTTATGCATGGCACGCATGGTGCTCAAAATGCGGGAGCACCACTTTGTTAAGGCGCAAATATATTATCGCTGGCAAATTTGAAATACTGAAAAACTCAAAAGGCGAAAAGATATTTCAATCACCAGGATATTTTAAACATATAACGCACTAAAGCTCCGGTCGTCTATCGGATAGGACACCGGCCTCTCACGCCGGAAAGCCGGGTTCAATTCCCTGTCGGAGCACAATAGGGGCTGTGGTCCAGTCTGGAGTGGACGCCTGCCTGTCACGCAGGAGACCGAGGGTTCAAATCCCTTCAGCCCCGCACACAGAAAGGAGAAGATAATATTAATGAAAGATCTAGGATTAGCAAACGATTGGATATCCGCCCCAGATATAGTGAAAGAATGTGCAAAAATGGAGCACGAGCGCGCTGTAAAAACTTCGGGCCACATAAGAAAAACGAGCTGCGAGAAATGTAGTTATATCTACCAGTTCGATTTGGATAGGTGCCTTGAAGAACGAATAGAAAATAAACTAAACAGGAGAAATTACAATGTTTACATTAACATGTAAAAGTTGCAGCCATAACAACGATATCGATGAGTTTGATATGAGTACATCCAGAACGGAAATCAGAGGCACAGCATACGACACCATAACCATTGAATGTCCGGCATGCGGAGCTCATCACCACATAGAGATTAATGAACCTAGTAGTTAAGATTATCGGGGGAGTGAGGCAATGGTTGCCGGTTGGTCTCCAAAACCAACGTCGATAGGGTTCGATTCCTTACACTCCTGACGCGGAGAGTTAAATGAATATTGAAGTAAACTGCATATATAACGACGAAGGTTGTTGGTGCAAAAATAGAGCTATAAAAAGAAGCTTGTGGGGATTAGGGGCTAGGATGTGTATAGATGCTGGGAGACTCAGGGCGACTTGCGAAATCCGGGAAGAATATCCAAAACCAGCTTCTCCCCCACCACCACCTCCTAGAAAGTAGGGATTTCCAATGAACACTTTATTACTTATAATGATTGCAGCAGTAGCACTTAAAGCCATGATAGGCTTTCACTTTCCCTGGGAAAAATGTGAATGTTGCGGCCGCAAATGGAGAGATCATAGAAAATTCAGAGGCATTATTACAAGTATGGAAGCTGAAGAAGAAGATTACACGGTCTACATATTGCTTGATAAATTTTTGAAAAGTACCGGATTACCTCTAGAAAACTGCGTAGGATTTGATCCAAAAGTCGGTGACGTTGTAGAAATCAATGAAACAGATTGGACGATAAGAAAGATATGAATGTAATAGTAGGTGGGGACATACACGGTAAGTTTGGGTATCTGAATAAGTTGATCAATAAATATAAGCACAAACTGGATTTGGCTATTTTTTGCGGCGATTTCGGATATTGGCCGAACATTTATAAGGATCACAAAAATATTAAGACGCACGGAATACCAGTTCTATGGTGTGACGGAAACCACGAAGATCATTGGGCACTACGTGACCTAAAAGATAATGAAATAGCAGAGAACGTGTTTTATATGCGGAGAGGATCCACTTATGAACTAGAAGATGGTAGAACAATAATGTTTATGGGCGGGGCTTTTTCCATAGATTGGGATATGAGAATTCTCGGTCGAGATTGGTTTCCAGAAGAAGTAATAACACAGACAGATCTGATGGATCTGCCGGATACCAAAGTAGACATATTTATAACGCATACTTGTCCATTAGAGCTGGTTCCAGTTATGGTCGACTACTATGTTGGGAAAGACAGAGAGCCCTCCAATGAAGCGTTAAGTGAATTATGGAAAATTTACAAACCATCCTTATGGTTCTTTGGTCACTGGCATTATTACAAAGAAGGCAATATGGAAGATACTAAATGGTATGCGCTAGCAGACGCTGGATCTGAATCCGAAACAAGGTGGTGGATGTGGTTACCATCTAAATAAATAGGGGGTGTAGCTCAGCGGTCGAGCACTTGCCTGTTAAGCAAAAGGACGTTGGTTCAAATCCAACCGCCCCCTCCAAAAACGGAGTGTAGCTCAGTCTGGTGGAGCACATGGTTTGGGACCATGGGGCCGGAGGTTCAAATCCTCTCACTCCGAACGCACTTATTGAAGAGAGAAACAATCCTGGGCAAGTCCTCTTTGGTAAGTGTGTAATATAACCCATAGTTTGTCGAGGAGAATTAAATGACAGAAGTAAAGAAAACTAGAATCATCCATGAATGTGATGAAATGGGCCCTAAAGAATTGAGATTTGCTAAACCCATGAACAGTTACGGCCAGTCTATAACAAACATAGAATATCATGAGGGTAGAGGATGGGTAGCCAATAATGATGAATATTTAACTGTTATTTTCTTTTGCCCATTTTGTGGAATAGAGCTAGACAAACTGAATAAAAAAGCAAAACCAAAAGCAATTATCATATAAGGCACCGTAGCTCAGAACGGTAGAGCTCGAGGTTGAAGCCCTCGGAGTCGGCGTCTCGAAAGCGCCCGGTGCCAAAAGGAGTATTAACAATGAAACAAATATTGGTTAGAGAAGACTGCCCTATATGTCGGGGCGATGGATGCCGGGACTGACCTCATAGAGGTTGGTTTGAGGAGTGGATACCCGTTATTGAACTTATAAATGATATGAAAGATCTCATTGAAAAAGGTGAAGGAATTCTATGACAGTCAAAAAGAAATTCAATTTAAAGGACATAAAAATTGGAGATAACCGGAATCATTACGTGGAGTACTATCTATATTACGAAGATAGTGATGATATAGATCCTAATTATAAACCTAAAGAAGAAATTAAAAACAGCAATAGCATATGCTTTGCTAATTTGTTATACGAAATAAAGAAGTATGGGGTCAACCGCATTCGATATAGCATAAAAGACAAGTTCAGACATAATTTGACCGACGAAGAAAAACTTGAATGGACCAAAATCGCAAAGAGAAATTTAGCATTACCAGATTATGTGACCGAAGAGTCTGTACTGAAAAACGAGCCCGTTCTAAAAATAGTGGATATAAGTCCAAGTTTGTTATACGTGTATTTATCAAGTTTGAGAGTCATGAAGGAGAATCCATGGTTTGTAAGAGCCATGATATATATGGTATCTGGCTGTAGAATGGATTTTTGTTTGGCATGGGTTATTGCAAGTAAATTAATAATAACTAATAGTTGGCACAATATTGTCCAAGTTGGAATCAACCAATATGAACCTAAAAGTGAGCAGACCAAAATAAATATATCCTCAGTGATAGGCTTGAAGAGGTATCTGGCGAACCCATCAAAATACGACAAGCGCAAGTTGACTTCTGACAGATTTAATTGTCATAACACCATATCGAGCATTTGTAAACTTGAAAGGTATATGGACATGAATGAAATACCGAACTCAAACTTAACAAAAGCTATAAGATCAAAAACAGACAAAACAGCGCTTAAATATATTAATAACATAAAATAGCCGGTATGGCGTAATTTGGTAGGCGCGCTGGTTTTAGGAACCAGTGGTCATAGACCGTGGGGGTTCGAGTCCCTCTACCGGCAAATAAGCTCCGGTAGCTCAGCAGGCAGAGCAGCTGATTTGTAATCAGCCGGCCGGCGGTTCGATTCCGTCCCGGAGCTCACACAGGGGAATTACGATATGATAGGGTTACTAGATATAATCGGTAAAAAAATAATATCCATAAAAGGTGAAAAGCTAGACAAGAGAAGGAAATCGGTTTCTCCCAAATATATTATGCTTGATGATGGCAAAACTTTCATCGAGCTAGAGGAGCAAGATTATTATACTTATCACGATTGTTCCATGTTTGCAAGAGAAATACGGATTTACGAGAATGAAAAAAGATGGGAACGAATGATGAATGATGAGAGTGGATTCTTTTGTGATGCAACAGAAGGAAATCTGTGGTAATACAAGCCGGAGTGGTGGAGCTAGGTATACATAGGGGACTTAAAATCCCTGGGCTGTAAGGCCATGCGGGTTCGATTCCCGCCTCCGGCAAAGGAGAATTACTATGAATAAATGGAAAGCGACGTTCGAGATGAACAGAGTTGAAAGATTTTTCCGGTGGCTAGAATTAAGACTAACAGGTCATTGGACATACTGTGATAGATGTAAAAGGTTTAGCCCACAGAAATATTGTCCATATTGCTAGCAGGCAGAGTGGCGTAATCTCGGTAGGCGCGCTGGACTCAAAACCCAGTGAGATAAATCTCGTGTGAGTTCGAATCTCACCTCTGCCAAAAGGAGGATTTATGAAAGAGATAGTACGAGTAGCCGCAAAAGATTTTGAAGGATACTCTTTTAGTTTATTACAATTATTTGGAGCTAAAGGGCCAAAATTCAATATAAAATGTGGTAATTGTGGATCATGGTTTTCTAGTAGGATCCCCATAGTAGACATGCCTACGGCCAAGTGTGATGTTTGTAACACAATCAATGTCCTACCTCTGGAGCCAAACAGATAAAGGCATTATACTAAAGAGGATAATCATGGAAGAAACAAAGTTCCGAGAAATAGTAGACCAGAATGTATTAGTTCAGCATCTTCTCAGATCCATGGGGGAAGAAATATACTCAGGTCTCTTTGATAAAAGATCATTAAAAAGGCACAAAAGAGAAATTGTAAAGGAATTAAACAAGCTTATAAAGATAGCAACTAGTAATGGCGGATCGTTCAGTGGTAGGACGATGGGCCTTGACCCCGTTAACGTAGGTTCAAATCCTACTCCGCCAGAACATAAGAAAGAGTAAAGCGGGTGATCGCGGCTAACGGAAAAAGGGTTCTCAGTACTCTTGCCAAACCAGGAACCCTGAAAGACACAGGCTCATATTTATAGCGTGGCTCGATCCCACGGCGGCTTTATTTGAGAAATCAAAGAAAAGCTGTAAGACGGTTCAATAAATATTGAGTGCTAACTGTTAGGGTAAGATAGTCGAGGAAAGTCCGGACACCATAGAGCAGGATAGCGGCTAACGGCCGTCCGGGGAGACCCGAGGACAAGTGCAACAGAAAGTATGTATAGGTGTACCTCTTAGTATGGGCGAGGCCGCCTTGAATGCGGTATGCGCTATAGTGAAATCAGGTAAACTCTACCCGGTGCGAGTCCAAGCAGTCAGTGAGTTGCTCGCTCATAACTGGCGGGTAGGGCGCATAGATGAATGATCACTCAAGACAGAATCCGGCTTACAGCTTTACTCTAAACAGGAGAGGTCTGAGATTTACTTCTCGACCGGGTGTGTGGTGGGAATGGATGACAAGGAGAAATGTATGAGATCTAAATTCGCAAAAGTTGTATGGGCTCCAGGAGACATACAAATACTAAGACCGAACTGGACAAAAAGAAAATGCGCAGAAGTACTAACAGAGATGGAAGCTCGCATCGAGGACGACATGATAAGTCGAGGATGGGACTCAATAGAGTATATGCTTGACAGCGAATATGACATTGACGGCAACAATATTAATATACTTAAATAAACGGAGAGGTGGCCGAGTCCGGCTGAAGGCATCGGTCTTGAAAACCGAAGGGTGTAAAAGCTCCGTGGGTTCGAATCCCACCCTCTCCTCCAATAAGGTGAATTATTATGAATGACAAATTTAGACCAGAATTAGGCCAATTTTGTTTTGGACAGCCATGGAAAGAATATGAACTCCAAGAAGACGTCGAAGACGCTTTAAAAGCGCTGCGAAGTTTACTAAATGCTTTGGCCGCTTCACCGGACTATGATAACCCTTTTAATAACACAGGTGCTGGATTTAAAAACGATACATTCGAAGTTCAAGCATACAATTGGAATGAAGAGTCAGATCAGAAATTCAACTTTAAATGGAAAGATTTCGAAGTAAGCTGGTATAAATATCTGGGGCGAGGTAGTTCTCAAAACAGGCCGATGGATAGAAAGAACTCAAGCAAATGCTCAAAGAATGTATAAAGTCACTTCTTAAAAAGGAGTAGAATTTATGAAAGGATTCACTTACGATGATATAATACTAGTACCATCTTACAACCACTGGGATTCGAGAAAATCAGTCGATATAAGCATGACTTGTAAAAAAGACAAGCTGAAACTAGGCCTACCAGTGATGACTGCCAATATGGATACCATAACAGAAGACCGCATGGCGAACTTCATAGGCAGTAAAGGTGGTATCGGAGTGCTTCACAGGTTTATGTCAATTGAAAGAAACATTGAGATATTTAAGCTGTGTGAATATCCCACTTTCGTATCAATCGGATGTAGCTCTCAAGAATTTGAAAGAGCCGAAAGCCTCCGCGACGCTGGTGCCGAATTATTTTGCATAGACGTAGCTCACGCACATGCCAAATACGTGGGCAAAACACTGTCACAACTCCGGGATATTGTGAGTGACAATGCCTGTATAATGGCGGGTAACGTAGCAACTTATGCTGGAGCTGATTATCTAGCGTCTTGTGGAGCAGACATCGTTAAAGTTGGTATAGGTGGTGGATCCGTTTGTAGTACCCGACTAAAAACAGGATTCGGAGTACCTAATCTGACTGCTATAGAGAATTGCTCAAGAGTAGACAGATCCATAGTAGCTGATGGTGGTATAAGATATCCAGGAGATATCGTAAAGGCATTGGCTTTCGGCGCTGACTTCGTAATGATAGGAAGCATGCTAGCTGGCACAGATCCTACTCCAGGAAAAGTTATCTGGGATAAAAATACTAATAGAGAGTACAAGAAATATAGAGGCATGGCCAGTAGAGAAGTACAAGACGAATACCGGGGAGGTATGGCCGAATGGAGAACCGCTGAAGGCGTCGCTACTGAAGTACCATATAGAACAGATGAAGATGGCATCATAGCTGATATTATCGGCGGATTGAGATCTGGGCTAACGTATGGCGGAGCATTAAGCATCAGAGAATTACAGCGCAAGCTAGAATACATTGAAATAACAGACGCATCCAGAACAGAAAATTTACCACACAGATTAATCGAAGGGTAGACATGTGTATCAAATAGAATACGACTACAGAACTGGAAGTAGTTTTGGGTCCCACAACGAGACCGATGTTCTAGAGTTCGAGTGGGAAAACATTGAGATAGCAGCAGAAGCTCTCAAAAGAATACACGAACATTATAAATGGTATCAATATAAGGAGAAGGGCTATAACTGGCTTGATGAAGTGCCTAAACCAAAATGGCACAAGATAAAACGTGAGTCCATACATGAAGATCAAGAACATAACCTCATAAATCTCCCAACGGATAATGGAGAAGAAGTACAGTTCTGGCCACCTTGGTGTGGATACTTCGAGACACTATACGGCGCAAAAATCATTATCGGTGGCAAAGATATGAGTTTTGAACTATGAAATATGAAAAAGCTTTGAAAATCATAGAGAAATTTAATATAGATACTGGACTCCGTGATTTCTGCACTAACAAGTGTAAAGGATCGTGCTGTCTAAGATGCCCAGACAGATGTGTAAAGTATAATGAGCGTAGAATAGCTTGCTCAATATTCTTTTGTCCGCCGATTCTTATCACTTTATTTCCTGGTAAAGATGAAAGATTTGCCTACAAGACTATACTCAACGACGTCAAAAGCCATATAAAAAGATACATAGATGCTCCTAATATTTTCTATCATCATCCAAATCGAAAAGAAATGGACAACATAAGAAAATCAGAATTTCCAGACTCGATAAGGGAAATAGAACTTTTGGACACAAGTAGAATATACAAAATAGTAAGTAATATAAGCAATGATCAAGTTCATTATTTCCAAAATCGAGAAAGAGATATACAAGAGGATATAGACAAAAAAAGAATAGCGTTAATAAGATTCCTCAGGAGAGACGGTGAATAAAAACTGTGGTGATCGTGGCGGAACTGGTAAACGCGCCGGACTGTGGCTCCGGTGCCCGAAAGGGTTTGTGGGATCGTACCCCACCGATCACCCCAAGGAGAATTAAATGTTTATAGCTTATGTAGAACAGGCAGGAGAAGGATGCGACTACACCATTGACTGTGGCAAAACGCTTTGGAAATTATCTGCCGATACAAAAGAGGAAGCTATAGAAGAAATAAAGAGAAATGTAATCGGAGAGTTGAACACGGATAATGGCGCATACTACGAAGGTCTCTGGTATGAATTCGAGTTAAGAAGCATACAGCTATTCGAAGTGTCAAACTACGAAGACCTCGATGTCGGACTTTGGTACAGAGAAGCTTCGGAGAAAGCAAAAAGTATAAAAGACAAAGTGAGATTAGACAGAGAAAGGCTCGAATACGAACGACTCAAAGCTAAGTTTGAAAAATAAGGGATAACTAAATGGTTAAGAAGAGAGAAGTTAAAGAAAAAGAAACTAAAAACTATTTTACGTGCGTCAATTGTGAGTGCACCGAGTTCTTTTCCAGATACTCTTTCGTCCTCGTACCAAAAGAAGGATACTCTCCAAAAGACATGGAGTACGACAAGCATATGGAACATTGTTTTGAATGTGCTGCGTGTGGTGCATGCATAAAAGATATTGACGAAGCCATCAGCAACATTAAAAATAGGCGTAAGAAATGAAAATAATATTTCTCGACATAGATGGGGTACTAAATAATCCCAAATGCTTATGTAATGATTATAGAAACGTTCTTAAAAGAGAATGTGTGAAAGCTTTCAACAAGATCATAGACGAGACCGGAGCGGACATAGTCATTAGCAGTAGTTGGCGTAAGTTGTTCGAATTTGATAAACTAGCGGCCATGCTAAAAACCTACGGTGTAAAGGGAGATATCATAGGCACTACGCCCTCTATAAACACCATAGGCAGCCAAAGAGGAGACGAGATAGCTGTCTGGCTGGACAATGTCGGCGAAGAAGTAGAATCCTTTGTAATATTGGATGATGACAGTGATATGAAGCACCTTAGTGATTATTTGGTAAAATGCGATACGGAAACAGGCCTAACAGAAAAAGAAGTCCAAAAAGCAATAAAGATGTTAAATAAATAGGGGGAGTTGAGCAGTGTGGTGAGCTCCGGTGGCTGTAACCCACTTGGCCCTTGAGGCATGTGTAGGTTCGATTCCTTCCTCCCCCAAAGGAGAATTAAATGTATATAAGACTGATAGATAAACACGACTTTGTGTCAACAACACTATATATACATAACGATGAAGATGAGTTCCTGGCCCAAATAGAAGAGTGGAAGAAACATCTGCATTTGTGGCTACATTGCAATCCTAAAATGGAAGGTACTCCACTTGGTAGACTAGATGCGGGAGCCTGTATGATAGATATGATTCGATATCTTTCAGACTATTTCGTCAGGACTACCCCCAATTGTTGTGGCAAAGTCATGGGGGGTCTAAAACTCGAAGACTATCCCAAGAAAGAAGAACTACGACATAATATAGAATCATCAGAGGATATTATTGAAATAAAAACATATGAATAAATAACAAGCACCCATAATTCAGCGGGAGAATGCTGCCCTTACAAGGCAGAAGTCGGAGGTTCAAATCCTTCTGGGTGCAAATAAGACTGGTTTCAGCAAACATTTAACCTTTAGACTATGAATCTAACTCGGTGAAACGCCAGTCTGAATAAATACCATGATATAATGGAGAATCATAATGAAAGCCATAGTACAATATAAAAAAACTAACGAATGCGATGATAGATCAACAGTAGATAAAATAGTCAATTTCTGCAAGAAAGCCGAAATAGATACCTATGAATCATCAAGATCTCCACTTATCCGCATCAAAGAATATGATGATGGAGACCAGGGGGTACAAGTTGAAATTGAGGTATTACCGCATTGTGATAAATGGTCGAAAAGCGTATATGAATTTATAGGAAAGTTATGGAAAAAGTTTCCTAGCGCTACACTATATCCTGAGACAGTTTGTATAGATGGTTGTGGATGTTACCAATATAGACTGGATATTTGTACTTATGCCTGTAATCCTAGCTAATAATATGACATCACTACGAATAATAGGCAAAAAGGGATCTAAATCTCGAAAAGCCATAACAGATGGAACTGGTATACCACTCTATAGAGGTAATAAAAAATACCGCGTTGATGCTATAGTCAATTATGGTTTATCGGGTATACATATGGACAGTTTTTTGAGATTGTATCCCTCCGCTAAAAAAGTACCTATGATAAACAGATACATAGGACTTTCAAAGCTGCACATAGTTAATAGAGCCAAAAGAGCCGATGTAAATGTCCCAGAGAGCAAACTACAACTGGCCAATAGCGATGACATTGAGGACTTCATAGAGAAAAGGTTCAAATCCATAGGCGGCAAAGGCATTAGAGCGGCTCGCAATAAAAGGAAGCTGCCAAGAGGTTACTACCAAAGATTTATAAAAGACCGCGTATACGAACTTAGGATACATACTTTCCTATGGATGGACAACTGGGTTGTACAAAAAAGAATGGGTCCGAACGACCAAATAGCATGGAATTTTTCTCAGGGCGGAAGTTTTATAACCATTCATAACCCGGACAGTTATAACACTTTCAAAGAAGCTAAGGAGATATCAGCAGAAATACTTGAAATTGTAGGAATGTCATTTGGAGCAGTCGATTTCATAGTTGACAGAGATTATAAATTATGGTTCTTAGAGATTAACGCTGCGCCTGGATTCACAGAATTAAGCGCCCCCATATATATGGAAGCATTCAATACTTTGAAAGAAATGCCTATAAAAAAGGTATTAAAATATACGAGCTAAAAAGATTGGTTTCAGCAACCAAAAAACTCAAACTTTAAATTTGACAAAGCCAAAGGGCGCCAATCTGTATTAGCAAAAAACTCAGAATGGAGGAATTACATGACTAAATCTATAGAAGATCCACAAAAGAGGATACAAAAAATATACGAAGATCATATACTTCCAGAGCTTGAAAAGCAAAAGGGTGAAGATTATATAAGTATAAGCTTGTCACCTGATGAGTTTAGAGACGTATGCGATTTCTTCGCAATGTTTGCATACGACTAAATAAATCAGAGCGGAAGATAAAAATGAACAGTATTAAGGATTATTTGGTCCAAGATATACATGTAGAGGGCGAATACAGAGAATATTTACATCGGCCTCTGTTCGAAGTTAATATGCGTTTATATGATTCCAGTGTGCGGTACCAATCGCTAGTGAACAGTACTATAGAATATATGGTGTATATGTTTGGGAAAGAGCTAGAGGATTACGGCCCACTATGCGGGATATCAGGCGCCAACCTCGGCATACCATTTAACATAATCGCTATTAAATTCCCTAGCGATATACAGGTCATGGTTAATCCCAAAGTGCTTAAGCGGCAAGGCGAAATTAAAGTAGTGGTATCGAACTGTGGCTCTCTAATCCTAGATGATCCTGTCAAAGTACCAAGACGGACCGAAATAAAAGTCAAATATAGGCCGGTAATACATAAAGATAAAGAAATAACAATATTACCAGAGCAAAACAAGTGGTTCAAGAGACCGGAAGCTTTCACTATCCAGCATGAAGTAGACCACAACAACGGTATAACTATACTGGATAGATACGATTCATAAACATAGGAAGTATTACAATGAAAATAAAAGTTCAATATAAAGAAACAGGCGATTGCGAAGATCGGGAAACGATAAAAGCTATATTGGAACTCTGCGAAAACTCCAGAATAAACAACGGGGGTGCAGCAAGAGAAGCCATTATACGAATTCAAGAATTTGAAGATGGAGATCAGGGTGTCATTATTGAATTTGAAGCTCCACAACAAAATCTTGTATGGTCAAAAAGTGCTTATAAATTCGTAGGAAGATTGTGGGATAAATTCCCCGAAGCTTGGGTATGCCCTATAAGCAGCCCTAATTCTGGGTATAGAATAAGAATTACCACACATACGTGTGATCCTGATTAATCCAAACAAAGCTGGCTACAGCAATTAAAAAGTGGCGGGGTAGGGATAACCGGCCAGCCTGAAAAAGAAAATAAAAACATAGGTTGGTTTCAGCAAAAACTATACAAAGACCATTTTAGGGCATTGTAAAGCCAACCTGAAAGGAGTTAAGAAATGATAAAGACGAACGAAAGAGCTAAAGCGTACGAACATTCACTAAATCACGCACTAGAGTTCTTCAGCAAAGCAGGATCTTTGCTTGAAAAAAAAGGCAGTTTCTACAAGAACGAAGAGAGTGCATTATCACTATTCCAGAAGACATGGATAGTTGATAAGGCATTGTCTCTGAAGCTGTTGTTTTGGCTGAGAGACTGTAGAGGCGGGGCTGGTAACAGAAGTGCCACCAGAGAGTGTTTAAGATGGGTAGCAAACCATAACCCTGAATGGATCGAGGCCAACATAGGCTGGATCCCTCTAGTGGGTAGGTGGGATGATCTGAGATCGTTGTTTGGTACCTCCGCAGAAAAGGCTGCTGTTGCGCTATGGACAGAAGCCTTGAGAAACAAAGACGTATTGGCTGCAAAGTGGGCGGACAGAAAAGACAAGCCTTTGAAGAAGGGATTGGCTCTGACTGTCGGTGATTTCCGCAGAATGATTGCGAAGATCAGAAGCCCTCACATCGTAGAGCACAAGATGTGCACCAGAAGATTTAACGAAATCGACTACGAAACCGTGCCTTCTGTGGCCATGGCTAGATACACAAAGGCTTTCGGCCGGAATGATGAAGCTCGCTTCAACAAGTACAAGGAAAGCCTGGAAAAGGGTGAAGCTAAGATTCACGCTGATGTCCTGTTTCCTCACGACTGTGTTCGCACAGTAAGACATGGGGATGAGAAAATAGGCGACGCACAGTTTGAAGCTATGCCTAACTTTATGGAAGGGACCGATGAGAAGGTCATCGTAATATCAGACACCTCCGGATCTATGAGTGTGTCTGTGGCTGGAAGCGTGCAGGCTGTTGATGTTTCGCAGGGGTTGGCTTTGTATTGCTCAGCTAAGATTCCTGAGGACAACCCGTTCTACAAGAAGTTCATTGGGTTTTGCTCAGAAAGCAAGTTCAAGGATTGGAACGGAATGTCATTCAGCGAAGCTGTCAGGAGTAGGAAAATATTTGACCATGCAGCGGGAGCGACCAGAATTGACACAGCTCTAGACTCGGTCCTTAAGACTGCAAAGTTTTTCAACCTAGAGCAGAAGCAGATGCCAACTATACTACTTATAGTGTCAGATATGCAGTTCCATGCTGGGGGCTGTCAGACAGAAGGTACTGAAATTGAGAGATGCTTAAAATCTTGGGATGAGGCTGGATACAATAGGCCCAAGATAGTCTACTGGAATACAGCTGGATACAGTGGACAGCAGGCTACAGTCGTACACCACAACGTAGGCATGGTGTCTGGATTCAGTACTGGCGTGCTGAAAGCTATCCTTAGTGGAGATGAGTTTACGCCTATGGCCGTTATGATGAGAGCAATCGAAAAGTACGACATAACAATACCCAAATAATGATTAAAGGTTGGTTTCAGCAAACAAACAGACACTAAACAAGTCGAAAACGCCAACCTGTAAAATCATATTATGGAGTAATAAATGAACTCAGAACTAATTGAAAAGTTGCAGAAGCTTATTCATGTAATCCGCAGAGATCTCGGAACCACACGAACAAACGAATTATTCAGAGAAGCCAACCTCCGTCCTATAGAGATCAAGATATTTATGAATTTCAAGACTCTGTTGGATAATGATGGGCGTGAAGCTTATGAGAAATGGCTTACAGAATTGGAGGCTAAAAACCATGAGTTATTGGAGTCACAACGTCGAAAAGATGGATGAGATAATAGAGGAAAATCTTCCTGAGCCATATCATAGTCAGCTTATGAATGGTGAGATAAGCCTTGATGATGTCCCAACCGATGTTAAATGTGATGCTTTTAGAAAGGGCGAGCCTGATTATTGGGGAGGACTCATCGACAATGCTTATGAAAGGTTAAGAAACCGATGAAAGTAACACATATAATATTCTTTCATGATGAATTGTTCGCGTGCAAAAACAAAAAGTGCAAAAATAAAGTATTTATAACACCTGTAGACCCCGAAGGTGTGTGGAGATGTCCTAAGTGCGAAAAGACCCAGAAAATAGTTGACAGCGTAAAGGTAACCATAGGCAAAAAGGAAAGGAAAGAGAAAAAGCCGAAAGTCAAGCGCATATGAGATTATTTCCGATGGACAGATCATAAAGCAATTATAAGGAGTAATGATATAAAGGCCCTGTAACTCAGTAGAACAGAGTGCTTGGCTACGAACCAAGTTGTCGGGGGTTTGAGTCCCTCCAGGGCCTCCATAAAACAAAGTGAATAAAGAACAAGACACAAAAATATGCTCTGTATGCAACAAAGAGAGGCTTATAGGAGAATTCACTAAAAGAAAGTCGTCACCAGACGGACATAATGCTAGTTGTATGTATTGTACTCGTACTAGAACTAAAGAACACTACCTAGCAAATAAATCTTATTACAGAGCAAAAAATAAAAGGCGACGACAAGAATCCAGACGAAAACTATATGAGTATAAGAAAAAACTGGAGTGTGTGATTTGCGGGGAAAATAGATATATTTGTTTAGATTTTCATCACCCAGAGAACAAAATAGAAACTATTGCTAATATACATAACAGGGGATGGTCATGGGAGAGAACATTGGAAGAAATCTCCAAATGCACAGTGCTTTGTTCTAATTGCCATCGAATAATTCATAACGATGAAGATCTTGAGGGAGAACAACCATGACAATGTATAAATATCCAAGAACTCCACATTTACCCTGGTCACCGGGATTAACAAAAGATGATAGAGTTTTGGACAGCGCTGACCACTTCAACGGTATACACGTTGTTGTAACTCTAAAAATGGACGGCGAGAACACAACCATGTATAGAGACCATATACATGCAAGATCAATGGACTCCATAGATCATCCATCAAGACACTGGGTAAAAGGATTACATCATAGAATCCACTATCTAATACCAGAGGGATGGCGCATATGCGGTGAAAATTTATACGCAAAGCACTCTATACATTACACGGATTTGCCATCCTATTTTCTTGTCTTTTCAGTATGGAATGAAAAGAATGAATGCTTGTCATGGGACGAGACCGAGTCTTTTTGCAAGGACATTGGGCTAGAGCTAGTACGAGAACTATATTACGGAACATGGATTCCAGAGATGCAGGAAGCAATGGACAAACGTATGAATCTTTCTTACTTCAGAGAAGATGAAGGATACGTGATTAGATCCAGCGGAAAATTCCATTATGATGACTTTGAGTCCAACGTAGCAAAATATGTAAGAGAAAACCATGTGCAGACGGATAGACATTGGATGCACAGTAAAATAATTAAGAACGAGCTGGAGGAATAAATGAAGTCACTTTATGATGAAAGAGGACTACAGACCGAAATTTCAAACAACTTTGCAAATGAAATAGAGGCTGCCATAGAGCCAGTAATAAGTAAGTATTTAGAGAAAGGATATTCTATACGTGAGCTTTCACATGAAGCCCAAACAGTTGCACGGGACATCGAATTAGATCACATTTTAGATATTATGTATAACAAAACACTACAGAAAAGCATCAAAGATTACAGAAAAGTATCAAAAATAATAAGAGGATCTCAGCGCTCGTAACTCAGTCCGGTCAGAGTGGGTGGCTCTTAACCACTTGGGCGTAGGTTCGAATCCTACCGGGCGCAAAGAGAGGGTTAATAATGATTAATTTGAACAGACCTCAATGGCAAGTACTAAATGAATATGGCAATCCGGCCAGTAATGATTTTGATGATTTATGTATCTTTCCAACCCGCGAAAAAGCTAGAAGGTGGTTAAAATATTTAAAAGAGGAATGTAGTGTAAACACACGTAAGTTTCGTATACGTAAAGTAATAGTTATGCAAGTTGCGTGAGTAAGGACGGAGAATATGAAAGAACTACGAACGGACGTAAGAACAGCTTTTTATAACTCTGATTGGGATCTATCATCAGTAATTAATAGATGTAAAGAAAAGAATATATCGCCAATGAAAGTAGGTCTAGCATTATCAAGATGCTATAAATTCATAGAAGGATTCGACGAACATAGAATGGGCGGAGCATTAACCCTCATTTTCAATCTGTCTGATATACCAAAAGGATAAAATCGGGGTGAAACAGCCACAAAGGAATAGGCCGTCCTAGGCAACGCAGTTTATTCTGGGATACCGTCAGTAACCCCATTAAGCCCCTGTAGCTCAGTTGGTAGAGCAATAGTCGGAAAATTAATCTGCATAAGACTATCTTCAGCAACTACTCCTTTTGGGAACTATGGGTCCCTGGTTCGAGTCCAGGCGGGGGCAAACAAAGAAAGGGAATGTACACATATGAAAGAATTAATAAGAATATGTGACGGCAAAAACAAATGGAACTGGAGACACAAAGTCAGTGCGTCTGAGGGCTTTAAGGAACAGGAGATATGTGCAATACACGGTTGTGGGCGCCCAACAGAACTCGTAGAAGTAGACTCAAATCCTCCAAGAAAGTCCGCCACTGGAGGTGGCGTAAGATATAGCGAGGCTGACGGATACTTCAGGGGAGAATACATAGACAATTTACCAAGACTTCCCTGGTGGGGCGATATAAAGCCTATAAATGATCCAAACCAGCCTAGATCGGGATATAATTGGGGGATAGGTGAGGGTAAAAAACTAGCTGAATTTTATAAGAAACACGGTGCTGCCGATGCTAAAACTTGGAAAAATATAGCAGAGACAGAGTTCAAAAGATCACTGGCTGGAGTAGAACGACAGCTCCGAGCCGCGATTGATTGTGTGAATGGTAATAAAACCTGGGAAGATCTATTCCCAGATATATAGAGGTAATAATATGGTCACTTGGCTAGGTGAAATAAAATGTCCAAAATGTGGGCACTGGCAAATACCGATGAACTATTGTCCTAGCTGTGGGCACAAATTCGATTGGGTAGATATAGACAAAATTAAGGGCTCGTAGCTCATGTTGGGAGAGCATCTGCCTTGCACGCAGAAGGTCGCTGGTTCGATCCCAGTCGGGTCCAAAGAGGTGTTAACTATGGAACAAGAATATGTAGATAGAGCCGTAGAAGTTGGTCTTGGTTATGCTGAAGGTATGTATAAAACCCTATCTAATCCAAAAAACCAAGGAGATGCCTTCAATTGGCAGAAAGTATTTCCTAGTATGTGTGGTGAAGTAGCCGAAGTCAGTTTATTCTTATGTTTTACCGATGATGAATACGACTCAATGACTTATGAAGAGATAGGCGGTCTAGAGGATATTGCTTCTAAAACAGCTATAAAAAGAGCAAAGGAGTTAGTTAAGAAATATGGAAAGAATAATCGGTTGTGATGACGCTATTAATGAGATAGCAGAGCTACTCATAGAAGCCAGTGGCGAGTGGATAACTGAAATATATAATAAAGTATCTGGTAAAAATGCCGTTTATAAAGGCGACAACTTAATAAAAATCACGGAACCGGAGTAAAAAAATGAGTTATTGTAGATTTAGTGATGGGGATGTTTATTTGTATGCTCACGTTGGTGGAGGATTTGAATGTTGCGCTTGTAGCATAGCTGAACCAATCAAAAGCATATTCACTGTAGGATATAAAAACCATCCGTTATTCGGGGATATCGAGCCATGCGAAAAGTGCGGAGGTGAAGGATGTGATTGCTGTAATATGCCTGGTAATACACACCTCAATACCAGAAGCGAATGTATAGAGCATTTAAAGAAACACAAGAATGCTGGACACCGTGTCCCGGGGTATGCTTTCAAAATACTTAAAGAAGAATTAGAAGAAGCGGGGGAAATGAACGAACCTTATTTCGAGGACGGTTACGACGGCCCGGTTGTCGTAAATTTCAAGGACGGGACTGTCAAGAAAGCTACCGACCTCCTAGATGAACTGGAGAATGAAGATGAGGATAGGGATTGATTTACATGGTGTTATAGATAGTGATCCGGACTGGTTCAGTCATGTATTAGGGTGGTTTTTGCTAGATTGTGATGCTTGTGAAATATGCATAGTATCTGGCCCTCCAAAAGCTGATATAGAAGCCGAACTGGCAAAAATGGGAATACATCAGGGCTCGTATTTCGATGAAATATATTCAGTCGTAGACCACCTAAAAGAAAAAGGCGTGGAGATGTGGCAGGACGAGAAAAATACTTGGTGGACCTATCCTGAAACTTGGTGGAAGGCTAAAGCCGAAATCTGTGAAAAACATAACATTGACATCATGATAGACGACAGAGAAGAGTGGGGGGAACAATTCAAGTACGTAAAGACCAAATTTTTACTTTACAAAGGATGAAATATGATAACAATTAATAGAAAGACGGATGCACTACTGGTCGTGGATTTTCAGAATGATTTTATTACTGGCAGCTTGGCTGTCACTGGGGCTGAAGGCTTAGTGGCGATCATAAACAAATACATCTCAATGTTTGGGAAAATATTTATGTCCAGAGATAGGCATAAGCCTGGACACCCCTCATTCGTTGAGCAAGGAGGTCCATGGCCCGACCACTGTGTAGATGGCACTTTTGGTATGAAAATACACTCCGGGATAGTGTATCCAGATGGAGTAGCTGTCGCACTGATCGACAAAGGATTCGACGAAGAAGCTTATTCGGCTTTTGACCAAACTAATTTAGCCGAAATGCTCAGAATAATTAAGTCTGAAAGACTGTTCATTTGCGGATTGGCAACAGATGTATGTGTTAAAGCCACAGTTCTAGATGCATTAAAGAAATTCGACGGTGAAACTTACGTCCTTATTGATGCTTCTGCGGCAGTAGATATAAATCCGGGAGATGGTGATAAGGCTCTGAAAGAAATGGAGAAAGCCGGCGCCAAGCTGATAACTTTAAAGGACCTTGAATAATGGAATATATATTCTTTGGCGGAGCATTTGACCCGCCGCATGTTGATCATATAAACAAAGCTATACAAGTCCTTGATGCCACGGGCTGTAAAAGCCTATATTTTATGCCCACATACAAACATGTGTGGGGTAAAAATATGGTGGATGTAAATCACAGAAAGAACATGTTAAGGCTTTCTATAAAAGATTCTGGCGATAAAAGATTGTGGCTAAACCTCTATGAGATAGCTGAAAAAATCGAAGCGCCTACCATAGATGTTCTGAAAGGCATGTTTAACTCACCTCTATGGTGCGGAGACACAACTCCAACAAATAGTGCTTACCTCATAGGAATAGATCAAGCCGTCCTTATGCATAAGTGGAATAGATGGGAAGAGCTTATAAACTTCATACCGTTTATAGTTATGTCAAGAGGATTAGCATGTATATCAAACATTGTAGAGTCGGGGTGTGATTGGTTTGCAAAACCCCCTCACAGATGGATGGAAATCGGTGGTACAGGCATAGCATCATCTCGTATACGGGACGAAATTAGTAAAGGATATATAAATCCAAAATATTTGACACCAAGTACTCTAGCTTATATAAAGGATAACAAGTTGTATGGAAAATGGAATAGAATGTCTACCTACTAACAATGGATGGAGTAATACTATTATTGACAAAATAGTGGAGACCGGAGCCCATGACAATCTGGATATATCGGACAGGGACTTTATAGACAGTATTAATATCCTACTAACAAAAGCAGGACTAATTTCTGGGATAAATGTATCCATTGGGTATAGTAACACCACAAAAGAGGATATGATTTATAATCTTCATACCATCATTAAAGTATTAAAAGAAATTCAAACAAGGGAGCCCAAATTATATGTATGAATTTTGCAATGACTACGAAAGAATGTTTGAGAACATAGTTGCCTCGGCCTGTAGTCACATTACGGCCCAGAAAGTAGATTCTCTCATACTTGGAATGTCTGGCGGAATCGACAGCACACTTACAGCTGCTCTTGCCAGAGAAGTTATTGACCGCCTGAACACTGGCATAAAACTAATAGGCCGGTCAATAGACATAGAATCAAATCCAGATGAGATAAACCGAGCTATCAATGCCATGGGTGCTTTCTGCCATGGATGTGGGTGTGAAAATAGAACGGATTTCTATAATAAAACTATACAGGAATTAATGTGGGTAGGTAGTAAAAGTGATTCTATAAAAGACCGTATAAGGCGAGGAAACATAAAAGCTCGTTTAAGAATGATAGAACTATACGATATGGCGAATTCACTGAATGGGTTAGTATTGTCAACCGACAACCACACTGAGTATCTACTTGGCTTTTGGACTTTGCATGGCGATGTTGGCGATTTCGGTATGATACAGAACTTATGGAAGAGTGAAGTATACGGGCTGGCTGAGTATATGTGTGGAATGTACAATAAAAGCAAAAAATATCTCAGGGCAGATGCTCTTAATGAGTGTATAAATGCTATGCCAACAGATGGACTTGGGGTTACAGAATCAGATTTTGATCAGATATACCCAGATCATGCCAAAAACATGGCTCCGCGAGATGTGTATAACTACATTGATAGTGTATTGGCACTCCGCCGAGACTCATTTTACAAAAAGCACCCTGTTGTTGAAAGGTTTAAAGCAACAGGATTTAAACGCAATAACCCTTTCAATATTCCTAGAGAATATATAATTAAATAGGAGTGTATTATGATTATACAATCAATGCTCGATAACGATCTTTATAAATTCACTCAAATGCAGGCTATATTACATCAGTTTCCTGGAGCAATGGTAGAATATCAATTTAAATGCCGCACTCCGGATATTGATTTCAGAGCGTACACCAACGACATCATTAAAGAAGTAAATAAGATGTGTCGTGAATTGCGGTTTGAGAAAGAAGAACTGGAATACATGGCTGATATGAGGTTCATAAAGCCAGATACAGTTCAGTTTCTCAAGCTTTATAAATACGACTATGATTACATAGATATTAGGGTGGATGATCAAGGTCAGTTACATGTGCATATAGAAGGTCCATGGCTTCATACAATATTGTTTGAAGTCCCAGTTCTTTCAATAATCAGTGAAATATATTCACGAGACATGAGCGTGAATTTCTCGCATTTTCACTCTGAAACCAACAGAAAGATTGGTCTAATTGCGGATCTATACGAGGAAAAAAATATTCCATTGTGGTTCGCAGATTTCGGAGGGCGTAGACGCCATTCAGTACAGGCTCAAGATGAATCTCTCAGACTGTTCAAAGAGAGGTGCTGGACCAAGACGCATGAGTATGGACTAGTTGGCACAAGCAACGTAATGTTCGCCAAGCATCACGGCCTAACACCTATTGGAACCATGGCTCACGAATGGCTACAAGCACACCAAGCTCTCTATCGAGTAGCTGACAGTCAGTCTATGGCTCTGGAAAACTGGGCAAAAGAATATCGTGGCGATCTGGGAGTAGCGCTATCTGATGTGATCGGACTAAAATACTTCCTTCATGATTTTGATATGTATTTCTCGAAATTATTTGATGGAACTCGGCAGGATTCTGGAGACCCTTATGAATATGGAAAAGCTCTAATAAAACACTATGAGAGCATGAACATAGATCCGATGACCAAAACTATAGTATTCAGCGACGGGCTGACTATAAACAAAGCAATCGAAATAGCGACATATTTCCACAACGCGGTAAAATATTCATTTGGTATCGGTACGCACCTTACCAATGACTTTGGATTCAAAGCGTTGCAAATAGTACTTAAGATGACTAAATGCAATGGTCAGCCGGTGGCAAAAATTAGTGATAATCCCAAAAAGGGAATGTGTAATGATCAATCATACGTGAATTACCTTTTGGATGCTTTCAATAGACGAATATCGCCATAATAAAGAATGCCTCTGTAGCTCAGCGGAATTAGAGCAAGGCGTTTCTACCGCCTAGGTCGGGAGTTCGAATCTTCCCAGGGGCAAAAAGGAGAATTAACATGGAAATAAAAGGATGTCCCTGGTGCGGAAAAACACCAGAATTATGGGATGATGAAGATCCGTACTATCCTGGTGGACCGGTCGTAATAGGTTATTATCTTGAATGTTTCAGTTGCGATGTTAAAATGTATGGCGAAAACAAAAATAAATTAATAAAAAAATGGAATAAACGAAAATGAACAACAAAGAAATAAATGATCTGATCAATAAACTAGATATGGGCAACGACGGTCTTTCGGGGGGAAAAGAAATATACCATTCCTGCATAGGGGGCAAAATAATACCATATATTGGGTGGTTCTGGAGAGATGTAGATTTCAACAGCGATCATTGTTTTCTTGGAATAATCCCCATATTTAAAAATGAATATGGAGGCGAATCAAACAATAGCCCAAAAGTTGGGTTCATGGAAAACAACAAATGGGGCCACGATATGTTTAAGATCGAAGGTGAACAATGGAAAACTCTCAAAGATCTGATCATAAACGCGCTCGAAAAGAAAGATTCAGATAGTTTCAAAGCGGTCGACTCATATATGCAGTCCCTACTATCAGAAAATTATATATAATCAACTGGCGACCCCTTTACGCTCGCCTGAGGAGATATTATGAGGAAATGTAAGATAACTGTTTGGGATTATGATGACCGAATGCACGGTATATCTTTCCCATTGAACAAGCGTGAACGGATTAAACCACGTAGTCCAGTCAAATATGAGGTGGAAGCATGGTGTGTCCAAGGAGAAACAGGTTTTAGAGCCTACTTTTTCCTCGGTGACCAGTTCTGCGAAGCAAACGGTGACGACGGTCATTGGTGGCTAATGAGTACCTGCCACAAGCATTGGGTTAAAGAAATCAAAGAAGCAATAAATGCAGTTGAAAGGGACAGTAGCTCAGAATGAATAGTAAAGAAAGTAAAAAGTATTTCGTTGTATGCATGAGAGAGACAGATGGATGGCCAGGAGTATTACTATTAAGTGGTCAAAGTGTAAAAGAACTAGCTGATAAGATAGGCCAAGATGCAATTTCCATCTTCGAAGGTAATCTCATAAAGAGCTTTGACTCAAAGATTGATCTAACAAAATTATAGGCGAGGGATCTGGTGATCGGCTGAGGCTCATATCCTCGGTTAGCTCGGGTCAGTACCGAGACTCGCTAAGGAGATTTTAATGGATAAGAAAGTCAAAAAAATAAAGTGTCCTTGGTGTGGAAGGCTCATCGAACTAAAAAGAGGGCGTATAGTACCTCACATTCAGTCACCGAAAGTAATGTGCGTCGGAAGCGGACAGCCTTACAGAAAAGTAAAAGTATATTGCACGGTTTACGGCGATCCAGAATTTGAAGTGGATGAGGATGTATCGATTTGTCCCTATTACAAGATTGTCCCTATTGCAAGAGTGGAATCTTAATAGAAGTAAAATAAACGACGCGGGGTTGTGCAGTATGGTCAGTACACCGGGCTCATAACCCGGAGGTCGGTGGTTCGAATCCACCCCCCGCTAAAAATATAATATACAAGGAATAAATGATGACAGATTACGTATATACTCTTAGCACGACAGAATTTGAAGAGGCTCTAACTCAAGCAAAAAATGTATATCTAAACTATCTCCGAAAGGAAGGACACATATCTGAAGAAGTATTTAAAGATCTGGCTCTTAATACAGGTATATTAATTAGAAAACCCAACTTTTTTTGTGAAGCATGGGGAAGATATTTCAAAAAAGGCGGAAACGCCACAACACATTACATTGTTGTAGAACAAAAAAGTATAGAAGAAGATCTAGAGGAAGAGACTAACGGAGGCCGTGATGAAACACAATACGGAGAAGAATAGAGAGCGTCTTTCAAAAGAAGCTTACAACCAAATGGATTTGGATACTATAGAGGAAATGATAAGAGATCAGCTAGAATATCGATTTGAAACATTGTCCTCAAAAGAGTTCAACGAAGTATGGTTAGAGATTTTCGGGGAAAATTAAAATGAACGTAAAAGAAGCAAAAGAACTAAAAGGGAAAATGGAAGAAGATATCGCCGCGATCCTGTTACGGTTTGAGTCTGAAACAGGTCTAAAGCCTGGGACTGTCTTTAGTGAGCGCGTTGAAAAGTCCGTTACAATAGATGGGGACTCTCACGGTGAAATATATTACAAAGTAAATATACCAGTAAATCTATAGGCGCCATAGCACAACGGTAGTGCAGGCGACTGATAATCGCCAGATATTGGTTCGATTCCATTTGGCGCCAAAAAGGGAGTAATAATGAAATATAAAACAGATAAGAACATAGAACTATTAGCCAGAGAAGCTGTCGAACAAATGGATATGGACACTGTCATAGAGATAGTGAGAGACCAACTGGAGTACCAATATAATGGTATGTCCACCAAAGAATTCAACGAAGTATGGCTAGAGGTCTTCGGGGAGATATAAATCATGGAAGCACAAAGCTTAACAATATGTATTCCGCCACCAACAGAAGGGCCGATCTGTGACAAAAGGTGTCCTTACTGTGTGAGTCGGATGACTGGTGATATATTTACATCTGAAGATCTTTTTGACCGGAATTTGGAAAAAGCGAAAACTTTGGCAAAAGCAGCTCACGTCCCGTCAATACTGATAACGGGTAAAGGTGAACCGCTCTTAAGAAGTGGGGTAGTAGCCTATGTTCTTAAGAGATTTAAAGAATTTCCTAGCGAGATTCAAACTAACGGTATATGGTTAAGTGAAAATGTAAGCACTATAAAAACTCTAGCTCAGATAGGCTTAAATACAATCGCCATATCAATTGATACCTTGAAACAGCTACATAAGTTCCAAGATATTATAAAAGAAATAGAGCTAGCTAATATGACTTGCCGCATATGTTTGAACATAACTGATATGATAGATACCAGCTTAAGCTTTGAGGATTTATTTTCAGAGGTATCTCGACATTTGCCAGAAGGACATCAGCTTCTAATACGTAACATCATGATACCAGCGGTGATTAAATACGATACAGAAGAAATTAATAAGGTTGCCAACTGGATAAAGAAACATGTAAATCCACGCATATATAAAAAATTATATGTCGATTTTGAACATTTAATAAACAAAGAGTCAGATCTCGTTCGATTGTTACCCCACGGAGCAGCGGTGTATCACTATGAAGGTATCGATGTAAGCTTTTCGGACTATTGTATTCAAGAAAGTAATAATACCAAAGACATAAGAAGCCTTATTTATGATGGGCATATATATACTTCGTGGGACAAAATGCCTGGAAGCAGGTTATTTTGATCATTTATTGTAAGGAGCATCCATGTCAGTAATTATATATAATAAAAGAACTGGTAAATATCTGCGTCGACACTCTGGTTCTTATAATAGATTTGTAAGGTTTCTCATGTTCAATAAAGAAATACAAAATGAAGTAGAAAAGTTATTTGGCGAATGTCCGAACTGGACCGCAGACGACCCTGAGCCTCATTACGAATGGCGTAGTAAAGCTTATATGTTCAGGGTAGACAGAGCTTGTGATGCTGAACCAGAGGAAGCTAGGGTCTATCATAGTAAAGGATCGGCTCTGAATTCTGTAGGTGAGCTTAATCCCAGATTACGTGGACGTCATACTCCTGATAAGCGACTCAATATACCAGTTTATGTATTACCGGATTATTTTGAAATACATGAAATAAAACAAGTAGCCGTCTGCGTTATGCGCCCAGATGGTACTTCGAACTGCGATGATGATACATAAGAATGGAAGGATAAAAGAATGATGGAACTAGCGGCGGCTGTGTTAAAGCAAAACAAGATCAATCTGGAAAGCAAAATAAAAGATTTACTAGTAGAATTCGAGGAAAAGAACGGTCAAGATATAATATCTGACATCTACGTTGAAAGGCACAACGGTAGTAATAGTACCAGTGGAAAAATAGTTAGCGTAGGTATTAAGATATTAATTTGAGTATAGGAGATGCGATGTACGTAGAAAACTACATAAAAATCCCAGATCTTAAAGACGGATATCTTTATAAGATAATTGCTAGGAACGCTGGGTATGGTATATGGAAAGCTAGAACTAAAGGATTTATTATTTCCCGAATTAAATTTGGCGACAACTTTATATTTGAAGAATATCACTACGATTGCGAAGCATTCGCTACTGCGCAGCCATTAGAAGAGGTAGAAAAATCCCCATTCAATACTGAGGATTTCGTCAATGACATAATAGAGGCGGAAGGTAAAAAATATATACAGTTCCGCAATGAGAAAGACGTGTTAGGATACTTAAACCAATTCGAGAGCGACAGATCGTACGTGTGGCCAACAAGGAGAAATGATAAATGAAAATAAGTAGAAACTCGTGGCATTACAAACTGAGACATTGGGGAAGTTCTATACGTAGATACGAATCGCCAACTCTCTGCCATTATTTTTGGTGGTTGACACTTAAAATAGTTGTAGCAGTTGGTTTGGCATTTTTTCTAGGCGCATTAGGAATGGTTTTTATATATAGCATAATTGATTTTTTCAAAAGTCCATTTTTTATTTCCAATTCTATCGCGGTAGTCACTATAGTTCTTATGGTAGTTTTACCTCTATTAACTATTTTATTTATCCGCGAAAAATTAGGCCGCCCAATTAAAACGCCTGGATCCTCTATATTAACGGAATATATAAAAGCGAAGAAGAATAAACTCTGTCCTTTGATAGAGTATTGTGATTAACAAACGGCAAATTAAGACACAGGGGGATTAGAAAAATATCAAATGGCAACAAAAGAATCAAGCACCAAAACCAAATCTTTAAAAAAGATAGCGATTACACCATGGCTTCAGAAGAAGAACCTATGTGAAATAGGTCAGGCAACAGGAGTGCATTATGCTTTCCTATCATCCAAGGCAGACGGATATAAACAGTGCCATCAATGGATAAAATGTCGTGACTTTCTACATGATGCACTAAGAAACCAGACTCTCGGTAAAAAAGACGTAATATACGGATTTACATACGAAAACGGAGTCAATCCGCCGATAGATACCAAAAAGATGCGCATAATGGTCAAGCAGATCAATGGTGACACTAGAGAAACCGTGGACAAAGGGTTAGCCATAATACACTGTGTAGAAAAGCATCATAACATAAAGCCGTTGTCAAAGTTATATAAAGCTGACTATAGCGAAAAGGGCGTGTACATATTCGAGGGAGCCAAAGATTGGATAGAATCGACATTTATGGTATCCCTCTACACTTACTTTATCAGGCTGGGCGCAAAGAATATGGATAAATTTAAAAACAAAGAAGAGCTTGATGCAAGCCTGAAAAAATTATGTAAACAGAGAAGTGACCACGACATAATCTATCTCAATACGGTTAACCCATTTCTAGATAAGATTTTGAAGAATAGGAAAAAGATGAAATATGTGAGAAGAAATGGCTCAAGCCTTTTCGATAAGCAGTCCATAGACCTGTTTCATGGATATACCGGTATTGTGGCTTTATGCGACATGGCTAAAAACAAAAATCCACGGGCGGGTAACAATCAAAAACTAGAAGAACTGATTAAATTATCAGAACACATACAGGACAAGAGTGAGGATACTGAAGTACCAAAGCAAATGCAGAAGGTTTAAGGAGAATCGATATGAATGAAGATCACAACATGCCTTATATTTATGAAAGTCCTGACGGTGGAAAAACGGTATACCGCAGAGTATTTGGTGACTATACAAACCGTGAATTAATTGAATTTGAGGAGGATGATATGAAAGACGAAAAGTGGGAAGCTATCCAAGAGCACTGTCGTAAACTTTCGGCAGAAATGTTAGAATGGCAGCGAGAAGAGTACAATCGATGGGGATCACCTTGGGCATCATTTGCCGAAGATGATCACAAAATGTATCATACAGACCAAGACGATATGGACGAAAGCTGTGTTGGATGTTAACTAAAATAGGGGGTATAATTCAGTGGTAGAATAGTGGGCTTTTAACCCATCTACTGGGGTTCGATTCCCCGTGCCCCCAAAGGAGAAAACCATGTATAGATTATTATTAATTTTAGCTTTAACTTTATTTATGGGATGTGTTACTACACAACAATCGACAATTAGCGAGCCAGTTCCAGTAAAAGAGCTACAACAGAAAGATCTACAAAAACAGGAAGAAGGATATAGAATAGATGTGCATATTAATGATCTTAAAATATCCGTAGTAGATCAGATGGGATGGATGCCAAAAGAATGTCAAGAGAATGGAACAGATGCTTGTCTACAGACAAACCCTTTGCATATATGGATAATAGGCCATAGATATAAAGGTAAAATATATGTTGATGAATTATATCTCGGGCATGAGGTAGAGCATATATTGAATTTGTTCACACCTCATTTAGGAGAATTACAGATTATAGACCCCGACGAATTTCATATGGAGTAGAGATACAACATAAAGGAATCAGAATAAAATGAAAACGCTAGACCTACATGGCCTACGTCATAAGGATGCTCAAAGAAAAACAGAAAAATTTGTGAATGACAACTGGAGCACCATTGATGGCGGCCTAAAAATAATTACTGGCAACAGTTCGACCATGAAGAAGGTGGTAACAGATGTCCTAGATCAATATGATCTAGGCTACACTATAGGCGGCCCGCTCGGAATAGATGGGAGTTACATTTTAACACAATGAGTAGTAAAAAGAAAGGCACAATAGCTGAAGCTAAAATTAAAGCTGACTTATTACTAAAAGGCTATAATATAGCCGTGCCCGAAGGCGATTACCTGCCTTATGATATAATATGCATAGGCCAGTCGTTTTATAAAGTACAAGTTAAAAGTTGTAAATTAAGGAAAAACGGATCTATTAGGCTATCGCTGCGGAAAAATATGTATAAATCCGGCAAATCTCTACACACAAAGAGGTACAAAAAACACGAAGTAGATGTATTTGCTATATATATACTTAAAACCGACGAATGTTTTTATATAGATGCTAATCTTCTAGATCATATAAAATGTGAGCTCACACTAAGACATGATTATCCAGCTAATGGCCGCGAGAGGGATGTCAACTTATTAGATACTTACAGAGAGTTTCCACTCCCGTAGCTCAATGGTAGAGGATGTGACGAAGGTTCAACTCCTTCCAGGAGTACATTAAATATACCTCGAAAGCGTCCAAAATGGGGTCGCCAGTCGATTTTCATATAGATATGGGTATTCTGCATAGGATCAAGTAATTAACCGCAAAATGGGGGGGATTAGGTATGACAGCGAGAATCATATACGGAGCAGATTATGTCAATATCAATACTAATA
>Ga0180438_10001306_pt1 | contig 44288 bp, 45 predicted proteins | sample SS_ome_12_FD_132455 | JGI IMG/M metagenome (GOLD analysis project Ga0180438, IMG submission 132455) | Hypersaline lake sediment archaeal communities from the Salton Sea, California, USA - SS_3_D_2 metaG | ecosystem: Environmental > Aquatic > Non-marine Saline and Alkaline > Hypersaline >...
CGTCTGGCGGGCCGGTGTCTCCGGTACGCCCGTGATAATCGTGATGTTCTGCTGCAATCCCGGTGCGACCGGCCCGTTCTGGGGGTTTTCCTTCCACTCGTCGGGGTCCGCATTCTTGAGCGCGAAGATCGCCGAGACGACCTGCGGCATTTTCTGGTCATCCTTGAGCAACATTGCTTCCAGCTTGGCCAGCCGCCGCAGCCGTCCCTGTCCGATGGCCTCGTAGACCGCAGGGAAGTCCTTTTCCCACTGCGCGAGCGCATGGATCGGTACGCCAGCCTTGCCGCAGGCGGCGCTCTTGCTGAACCCGTCGGCCATGTGCTTGCAGATTTCGTTGACCTTGGCCCAGTCCAGCTTGGCCAGAGGGGCCAGCCCGTATGCCGCCCGGAATGCCGCAGGGGTTGCGCCGGGAGCGCGGATCATTTTCTGGCGCAGGGAGTATGGGATCGGCACGTTGTTGCTTCCTTACCGGGTGTGTAGGCCGTGTCGTTCTTTGGAAAATGCACTTTTTTAGCGGGTTTGGCAAGTAGGCCGGTTTGGGGGAGAGGGGGAGTGGGGGAAGCCGTTTGTCTAGGCCGGTTCAGAAGCGTGGTTGTATGGGCGGGCGGGCGGGCGGCTTCCCGGCCCCCCGGCCCCCCTCGCCGCGCCCTCCATACGGGGGAAAAATACCTGCCCACCCCTCCCCCCTCCCCCCTATGCATGTGGCCGGGGGGCGAATAGCCAAATGATATCAATGCGTTACGCACAAGGGGGGCGGTACATGGGGCGGGCGAGGGGGGCGAGGGGGAAGGGCGACGCCGGGGCCGACTGGGCCGACGATGGGGCGACGAGGCCGCGCCGACGCTGGGCCGTTTGGCGGGGGCGTTGGATTAGAGAAGGAGGGCCACGAGGGCAGGGGGCGGCGAGGGGGCCGACGAGGGCAGGGGGCGGCGAGGGGGCCGACGAGGGCGGCGAGGGCGAGGGGGCCGACGAGGGCGACGAGGCCCCCGGCCCCGGCCCCCGGCGGCGAGGGGGGCGAGGGGGCGAGGCCCCGGCAATGCGGCGAGGCCCCGGCGACCGGCGACCGGCGAGGCCCCGGCGACCGGCGGCGGCGGGGCGACCGGGGCGACCGGCGACCGGCGAGGCCCCGGCGACTAAATCGGCCCCCGTCACTTTTTTGTCGGCCCCCCTAGACAAGTCGCCCCGGAATGTGCGATACAATGGCCACACCCGCCGACGAGCGGGGGGTGCAACATTGACCATAAGGAAGCTAACGACATGACCGACAACAACATCATTCTGGGCCGACTGGGCAAAGACGCGGTACGCAAGGCCGTCATGGGCCATCAGGAGTGGCCCCGCTATGCCGCCGACAACGACGTGACCGGCAAGCCCTCAAAGGAACAAATGTTGGATTTTGCGGATCACACCGACATTGACGTTCTGGGCGTCGTCGCCGCCGCATACGAGGCGGCGGGCGAGACGCCCCCGGCGCAACCGGGCGACGCCCCGGCCCCGCGCCGCGCCGCCTCGGCCAAGGCCCCGGCCAAGGCCGACAAGGCCGACGCCGACGAGGCCGACGAGGCCCCGGCCCCGGCGACCGGGGGCGACGTATCGGCCCCCGTCGCCCTCGACGCCCTCGCAGACCGCGCCCTCGCCGGGGCGGCGGATTGGCTTTCAGACAAGGTGCTGGGCGACATGCGGGGCGGCGTCACCGACGCCCTCGCCGACGCGTTCAATGCCGGGGCCGCATCTGTTGTGCCAGCAACGCCCACCGTGGCCGGGGCCGCAATGCCGGTGTTCAACCGCGCCGCCCCCGCCATGCCGGGGAAGGTTAAGACGCTGGGCGAGGCGTTCGGTATTCGTGGCAAGCATGCCGCCCGCAAGGTGACGACATGGACCGCCGCCGACGCCCCGGCAAAGGACGCCGCCTACCATTTCAACGCCGACTTGCTGGCGACCGTCACCGCCAAACTTGAACGCGGCGGCAATGTTTGGCTGTACGGCCCCCGCGCGACCGGCAAGACGACGTTCGCCGCACAAGTCGCCGCCCATCTGGGCCGCCCGTTCGTTCGACTGTCGGTTGACGCCTACACGGAACCGGCAGACTGGCGCGGTTCGCGCGACATGGCGCAAGGCACAACGTATTGGACCGACGGCGCGTTCGTTGCCGCGATCCGCCGCGCCGGTTGTCTCATTCTCGTCGACGAGCCGACGCTGAACGCCCGTATCGCCGCGTTCCTGCAAACCGCCCTCGACGAACGGTTCGTGACCATTCCAGAGACGGGCGAGGTTGTGCGGTTCGCCCCCGGCGTCGTCGTGATCGTCGGCGATAACACCGCCGGTTCGGGCGACATGACCGGCCAATACGGCGGCACGTATGAGCAAAACACCGCGTTCTTGTCGCGGTTCAAAGTGTTCGTTCCGGTTGACTACATGGCCCCCGCCGACGAGGCCCGCGTTCTCGCCGCGCGACTGGGCGTCAAGGTGAAAGACGCGCGCCCGTTCGCCGACTTTGCCGCCAAGGTCCGCAAGGCCCCGGAATGTGGCGAACCGCTTGACCACCGCGCCCTTGTGGCTTGGATGGAAGAATGCCTTGACGGGACCGACGACGCCCTCGCCTTTGAATTGGCCGTACAGAACAAAATGCGCCCCGCGTTCGGCGACGTCGCCCGGCAGATGTGGAATGCACATTTTGCTGGCAAGGGCCACGAGGGCGCATTGCGTGGCGAGGCCCCGGCCCCGGCGACCATTGACGGCGCATTGACCGACGCCGACTTGGCCGACGCCGCCAGCGTTCTTGAAACCAACTAATCACAAACCTAACCATAAGGAAGCTAACACCATGAACACCGTAACCAATACCGCCGCCGCCGCCACGAACGACGCATTGCGCAATGTGACGCTGGGCAACATGACCTATGCGGAATATTGCCGCGCCGCCCGCCGCGCGTTCGTCGCCTTGTGCGACGAGGTCGCCCCCGGTCGCGTTGACGCGGTTCGCCTCAACTTGCAAGGCGATACGGCGGCAATCGCCCCGTCGTCGTGGTCGCCGACTGTCTGGACCTTGACCTTGCCCGCGATCCGCGCCGACAAGGTGATCACGCGCGCCGACGCCGACCGCTTGACCGGGTTCTGGCTGCACGAGGCGTTGCATGTTCTCTATACCGACTTTGACGCATGGCGCGTCGCTGTCGGCGAGGGCTTGGCGGGCGTGGTCAACGCCTTGGAAGACTGTCGCATTGAGGCCAAGGGCGCGGCGACCGGCCACGCCGCCAACATCGCCCGCACTGTCGGCTTGATCTTGGCAACATGGCTGCATCGCGCCGCCGTCAAGGGCCACGCGTTCGCCCCCGGCAAAGGCGGCAACTTTGTTTTCACCCTCGCCCTGTATGGCCGCGTCGAGCATCTGGGCTATGCAATCCATAACGCCCCCGCCCTCGACGACGCGGGCGACGACGTCGCCGCCCTTGTGCGCAAGGCGACCGCCGACGCAATCGCCGCGACCGACACATGGGGCGTTGTGCAAATCGCCCGCGATTTGCGCGCCGCTTTGAAGGGCGACGACGAGGCCCCGGCGACCGACGCCGACGACGAGGGCAACGCCGACGAGGGCGACGCCGCCGACAAGGGCGACGAGGGCGACGCCAGCGACGACGCCAGCGACGAGGGCGAGGGCAACGCCAGCGACGACGCCAGCGACGACGCCAGCGACGACGCCAGCGACGACGCCAGCGACGACGCCAGCGACGAGGGCGAGGGCGAGGGCGAGGGCGAGGGCGAGGGCGAGGGCGAGGGCGAGGGCGACGACGCCGACGCCGACGCCGACGCCGACGCGACCGACGCAAGCCGGGGCGAGGGCGAGGGCGACATTGACGCCGACGCCGACGCCGACAAGGGCGACGCGGGCGACGCCGACAAGGGCGACGAGGGCGAGGCCGACGACGACGCCGACAAGGGCGCGGGCCGCGCCGGTTCAAACATGCCGCGCCGCCATGACGTCGGCGACGACTGGGCCGACGAGGCGCTGAACGCGTTCGGCGACGAGGCGGCAAGCAAGGCCGACGCGGGCGACATTGCGGGCGACGACCGGCTTGACGACCGCACCGACAATCGCGCCCATGAGCAAGTCGCCGCTTATGAGGGCTACACCATGACGCCGATTTACATGGTATCGCCCCGCCTCGCCGACGACGTACGGCGCGCCGTCAAGGCCCCCGGCGTTTGCGAGATGCACCGCCGCCGCCTCAATGGTCGCCTCGACACCCGCGCGCTGTCGCGCGGTTACATGGGGGCGGGCGACGTATTCGCCCGCCGCGCAATCAGCGACGACGACGTTGCCGCCGTCGCAATCATGGTGGATGTGTCAATCAGCATGCGCGACTATGTGAACGGCTACACTCGCAAGGCCGACATTGCGGGGCCAATGGTTCAAGCACTGGGCGACGCCCTCGACGCGGCGGGCGCGCCGTTCGAGGTGCTGGGCTATGGCGATCCGCTGGGCGGCGAGTGTGGCCCCGCCTGTTCATTGCTGGCATTCAAGACAATGGGCCAAACATGGGCGGCGCGCCGTTCCAAGTTGAACCGACTGGGCCGCTACTGCGAGCATTCAACCTATATCATGCCCGCGATCTTTGCCGGGGCCGACCGCCTCGCCCGCATGGCCCCCGCGTCCGGTCGCAAAATCGTCATGGTGATCACCGATGGCGACGACGGGTTCCACCATGACGCCGCCCGCATGGCAAGCGACGAGGTCGCGCGCCGGGGCGTCACGGTTTGCGCGCTGGGCGTGGCGCAAGACGTCGCGCACATTGTGAGCGATCCGCGCCTCGCCGTTAACGTCCGCGACATGCAGCACTTGGCCGACGGCGCGCTGGGCGTCATGGCCGAAACCTTGAAAGCGGGGCGCGCCGGTCGCCCTTGACGCCCCGCCGCCCTCGCAAGCAAAGCCCCCGCCCCCGCGCCCTTGGCGCGGGGGCTTTTCTTTGCCCGCGCGGGCGAGGGGGCCGGGGGCGAGGCCCCGCGTCCGCCGGAGGCGGGGCCGGGGCCGACCCGACTTCGGGCCGGACCTATCACAAACGCCCAAGCTGGTCGGCATACATTCCCACCCCGTCACCGCCGACAAGTCGTCCGGCCATCACGTCCGGCACGTCCGACACGACCGGCTCGTCGTCCGGGCAAAATGGGGGAAGTGGGGGATGGGGATGCGCAATTCCCCATGAGAGGCTCTGGAATGGGGTGCTATATGGCCCCCCTATATATAACAACAACAACAACAACTATACCCCCTACCTACTCCCCACACTCCCCAATTCGTTCTATCCCCCCGCCCGCACTCACTTTTTTCGTGGGGGCCAGGTTTCCCCACACGATCCCCAATTCCCCCTTCCAGACCCGCAGGCTCCCCACACTTTGCTCGGACCACCCGGCACAATCTGGGGGAAGCCATCACGCCCCACCCCTTGTGGGGAAACAACCCCTATCATCAGCGGCCCACTTTCCAGTCACTCAAACTTTTTTTCTACATTCGCAAAAAACCTGTTGACGCCCTCTGCCAGTGTGCTACTTTCCACTCGTCGGCAGCAACGCCGCACACGAATAAGGAAGCTACACCGATGTTCACCGTCACCTTCAAGCAGCACAAGCGCGTCCGCCAGCACAAGTACGCGTTCTCATTCGCTGGCGTTCAACGCCATCTGGCCAACAAATTCATGGAACTGGCCGACCATGACCCCGACTATAAGCCTATGGCCCAAGCCATCCGCACCCATGACAGCATCCACGGTGCTGTCGAGATTTTCCGCACCTACTGGGACCACAAATCAATGGGCGAGCATCGCTGCCGCGTTGACTGGTCATTCGACGGACGCGAGGGGGCCTGACATGAAACCCGCACCGACCAAGGCCGAACGTGATTTATTCGCCCGCCAGCGCGCCGCGCTGTCACCGGCAGAACTGGCCGACCTCGAAGCCATCGAAAAAGAACTGTTCACCCATGCGTGGACGCAGTGGGGGCAGGGCCGATCCATCCTCGACCCTGTCGGACCTCGCACCCGCGTCACCCGCAAGACCCGCGCACACAAAGGAAGCTGACCATGTATGACGCCAACCGACTTTTCGTGATCGTCAAGACCGCCCCCGAACACCCGCTCGACTGCGACCTGTTCTGGTCATCCACCCAAGGCTGGGTTCCGTGGGAATGTTGCTGGGACTGCCACACGTTTGACGAACGCAGCACCGTCACGCCCCCGGCCAATGGCCGCTGGGCGGAAATCGACCCGACCCCGCCGCAATCCGAACTCTATTGAGGACACCAGCTATGTCTGACCGCCGCAACCGACACTTCATTCACGCCCACCATCACACCCGCCACACCCGCGCATGCGTACAGCCCCCGGCCCATCGCGCCCTGCGCATCGCCTTGGAAACCACGCTCGGCGTTCTCGGCCTGACCCTGTGGCTCCTGATCCTGTTGTTCCTGTGGACCGCGACCCCGGCGTATGCCGGGGGGATGGAGCCTGACAAATTCTACGCCCCGTACAGTCACCAGCTATGGCAGCAAGAGCAGATCAGGCAGGAAGTCGAACGCCAGATTGAGCAGCAGCAGTACCAGTACCAGCAGCAGGACACCTACACGCAGCCGCAGCAGGACACCTACACGTTCGATTACGGCCCCGGCCTTAACACCGGCGTCCAGTGGGGGAACTGACCATGAACTCCCTCGACCGTTTCCTTATGATCGTCGTGGCCTTCATCGTGGCGGGGGCTTGGTACAACGCCCGCGAGGCGCACCGACACGCCCACGAACTCGCCTGCCACGTCGATCACCAAGCCCTGTGCAAATTCTACAAACCGGAGTGACCCCCCATGCCTGATATCAGCAAGACCCCCCGTTCCAAGTACGCCATGCGCGAGGCCATCCGCCGCTATGCCATCTACGTGCGGGGGGAACTCTACTCGCTCACCCGCGACTGGGATCACCACAAGCACATGATTGAACTGGCCCGCGTTGACTTCCCACGCACTATCATCGAGTGCCGCACGTTCACCGACAATCAGACCCCCGACGAAAAGCTGGCCCTGTAATGTCCCGCACACGCGCATCCCTGCGCCCCTACCGCGAACTCAAAGCCCTGTATGACGCCGAAGGCGTGACCCTCGTGGACTTTGAGGCCACCAAGCGCGGACACATCAAGGTGCGCTGCGAGTACAAGGGCCACAAATTCTTCGTGACGTGCGGCGGCTCCCCCTCGTGCGCTCACGCAATGCTTAACCACCGGGGGAACCTGCGCCGGATCATCCGCGCCATAGATGAAGGAAGCTACCGCCAATGAACGAGTGCATCAGATGCAGTCACCCGCTGACGACCCCCGAAGCCCTGCAAACCGGCATCTGCGCCGATTGCTGGACCCCCTCTGACGACGGAGACGTCGGCATGGTTCGGCCAATTCCGTATCCGAAACCCAACCCCAAGCCCAACCCCGCGCCAACGCCCAACCCTGTCGCCACCCCCCGGCCTGACTGGGAAGCATTCGGCAAGGCCATCATGCGCCATTGGCCCGAAGGCGGACCCGACGGTTTTGAACTGCAAGACGTCGCCCTCGAACACAACGTCATCATCCCTGTCCCCGGCGGTTACGACCCCGAAGTCCACGGCTACGATCCGTATGACGCGGAACCGGGGGACGAATACTTCCAGAGGAACTACCAGCCATGAAGCAGCGCATTATGAGGGGACGCTTCCCCGCCCTGACCGTCCACTACAGCGACGACCACACCGCCCCCATGCACACGGCCTACGTATCAGTAATGATGGACGGCTGGGACGACACCATGCTGATGCGCTGGAAGATCACCGGCAAGCAGCAGACCGCCCAAGCATACAGCGCCATCGTCGCGAAAGACCTCAACGCTCTCATGGAAATCCTCGACCAGTACACCGCGACCCTGCCCGCCATTGACGAGGCCATCTTGCAGGACGCAAAAGAACTCTCAAAGGAAGCTGACACCAATGTTCATTGAGGAACTTCTCGACCACCACATGAAGGGCTGGAAGGTGCTGGGCGGCTTTGTCCCCCCGCTCGAAGCCCTCGCCCACCTCAAGCGCGACTTCCGCGCCGGGGGCAGCTTCGACCCGTCCCGCAAGATGCAGGACAAGGAGTGCTTCCGCAACGCGCTGTGCTACGCGTTGAGCAAAGGGGGCCTGCACTATGTCGAGGGGCTGGCATCCCGGCGCGACCTGCCCCTGCTCATTCATCATGCGTGGTGCATTGACCCCGCAGACCCCGAAGGCAAGGTCATCGACCCGACGTGGTCAAACCCCCACGAAGCCGAATACGCCAGCATCATTCAGCTACCCGCCAACGCCACCATGCGTCGCATGAACGAGACTGGCGTCTACGGCCTTCTCGACCTTGGCCGGGGGTTCGACCTGTCCGTCATCGAAGAACACGACCCCGAACTGTGGGCGGCGTTCGACCAGCAGCAAAAGGAAGCCGTAGCATGAACTCGACCCAAGAACTTCGCGCCCATTATGCCGGAATACGCGACCGGCTCTGGAACCCCAAGAACCAGCAGCCCCAGCCCGATCCCGAACCCCAGCAGGGGGACGAACCGGGGGACGGGGGGCAAGACCCCGAACCAGTGGCTCCCAGCAACTCGGCCATTGTCACCGTGAACGGTCTTGTCCCCCCACCCGTCAAGTATCAGACACGCGGCGAGCGCATCAGGATCGGGCTGGCCAAAATCTGCCAGCAGCATCAGATCAGCCGGGATGAACTTCTCGGTACACACCGGGGCAAGCGGTTTGTCGCTGCCCGCAGGGACGCTGCCCGCATGTTGCGCGATGGGTTCGGGCTTTCATACCCGCAGATCGGGGACATTATGAACCGCGACCATTCGACCATCCTCAACCTTATGAAGATGAAGGAACGCCCCAGTGAGTAATTACTTCATTGGCATCGACCCCGGCACCACCGGGGCGCTTGCCCTCGCATCGAAAGACAAGGCGGCATACGTCCTCGACATGCCGACCCGGATCATCAACAAGAAAACCCGGCTGGACGAGCATGAGTTGCTCCGTCTGGTCAAACGGTTCAAGCTGGCGGGGGCAACGCATTGCTTCTTGGAACGCGCCCAAGCAGCCCCCGGCCAGTCGGCCCCGGCCATGTTCTCTTATGGCCAGTGCTACGGCAGCATCAGGATGGCTCTCGTGTCGGCGCAAGTCCCCTTCACCGAAATCTCACCCGCCTTGTGGAAGCGGGGGCTATCCCTGACCGGGGGCCGGGAAAACAAGATGCAGTCTCTCGAAATGGCCCGCGCTCTCTACCCGGAAATGGAAGAATACCTCAAGCGGCAGAAGGACAATGGCCGCGCAGAAGCCTTGTTGATTGCTCACTGGGGGGCATGCTGATGACGACCCAACCACTCATGCAACACCAGCTTGACGCGCTCCCCCTGCTTATGGGGGACGCGTCTCTCTTTCTGGCCTACGAACCGGGGCTGGGGAAATCGCGCACCTGCATCGAAGCCCTCGACCGGCTCAAGATCAAGGGGCCGATCCTCGTCGTCTGTCCCGCCATCGCCCGTGAGAACTGGCGCAACGAGTTTGCCAAGTGGGGGGCCGTCCCCCGTGGCGTCGTCGTGGGCAAGCCTGACAAGGTATCGGGTAACGTGTTCGTCACCAGCTACGACGCGATCAGCCTGATGAAACCCGCGACCCGCGACAAGTTTCTCAAGCACCAGTGGAACGCGGCCATCTTTGACGAGGCCCACCGGCTCAAGGAAAAGACGGCCAAGCGCACCAAGTATATCTATGGCGCGAATTGCTCCATGCAGAAGGCCATCGCCGCCAACGCCAAGCGCGTCTGGCTTCTCTCTGGAACCCCCGCCCCCAACCATGTCGGGGAACTGTGGACCCACTTGAAGGCTCTCAACCCGCAGGCCATCGCCACCATCGACGGAACCCCCATGCGGCTCGAACAATTCCAAGACGTCTACTGCAAGGTGCGGACCACCAGTTTCGGGCGGCAGATCAGTGGCTCGAAGAATATCCCGCACTTGAAGTCCAAGATGGCGGGCTGGTTTCTGCCCAAGCGCGAGCGAGACTGCGTGAACAATCTCCCGGCTCTCCTGTGGGACACCTACCCGCTGCCGACGGATAACTTGGATCAGAAATTACTGGCCCAGTTAGACAAGGAACTGGCCCCCTACGCCCAGTCCCCCGACCCCGTGGCCGCATTGCGGGGGGCGGGGGCGCACATCGCAACCGAGCGGAAACTCCTTGGAAAACTCAAGGTTCCGCTGGTGGCCCAGATGATCCAGAACGAACTTGAGAACTCCGGCTCCGACCACAAGATCATCGTGTTCGCCCAGCACAAGGACGTGATCGACCATCTTGCCAACTTCCTGACGCAGTACGTCCCCGTCGTCGTGGACGGGCGCACCAGTGACAAGGACCGGAACCGGCACATCGGCCTGTTCCAGAACGACCCCCTCGTCCGCGTGTTCATCGGCCAGATACAGGCGACGGGGGAAGCCATCAACCTGACCGCTGCCAACCGCGTGATCTTTGCCGAGCCAAGCTGGACCCCGAAGGACAATTTCCAGTGCGTGAAGCGCGCCCACCGGATCGGACAGGGCAGTCATGTGCGGGCGACCTTTGCTGTGCTGGCTAATTCTATGGATCAACAAATTTTATGTGCAGTGGAACGAAAAACTCGTGACTTGTCTGTCGTTATGAGTTAGCAAGTACCCATCGAATTAACCCGACAAAGGAAGCACCCAACAATGACCATCCGTATGCTAATAGAAGCCGAAGAACTGTCCGAACTGGGCAGGACTGCGGCTGACATTGCTGCCGCCTGTGGCGCAGGAACTATCACCACACCGAGCGCCGTTGACCCGCAAGTCCTGCTGGACGTCCTCAATGCGTGGGCCGAAGCGCGTGACGGCGCTGTGCGCCTGACGCTGCTGCCGCGCAAGGGCCGCATGGGCAGACCCCGCTACCTGACTGTCGATGAACTCGACGCTATGGGCCGCGCCCAAAACGAAATGGAAGCCGCACAATGAGCGATCACGCGCGTTTGGGCGCATCCAACTCAAGCGGCTGGCTGACTTGCACCAAGTACCCGGAAATGAACGAGGGGCGCGAGCGCAAGGCCACCATCTACACTGCCGAGGGAACCGCTGCCCACGCATTCGCCGAAGGGCATCTGCTTGACCTTGGCACCCCCAAGGTCGGCGACACCATCGACGTCGAGGGCTTCCAGATCGAAGTCACGCAGGAAATGGCCCAGCATTGCTACGTCTACACCGACGAGTGCGAGCGGCTGGCCGAGGACGCCGAGTTTGTGAACATCGAACAACGCGTCCACCTTGACGAACTGTGGAACATGCAGCCCCCCGAACCCCTGTTCGGCACCGCTGACTTCGCTTGCGTCGTCGGGGACACCGCCTACCTGCGTGACTTGAAGTACGGCAAGGGCGTACCTGTGGAAGTGAACGGGAATACCCAGCTTCTCTACTACGGGCTTGGCCTCTACTACGAACTGACCCAAAGTTTCCGCGACACTGTCGAGTGGTTTGACCTTGGCATCGTGCAGCCGCGCGTCGATCATCCCGACGGCCATGTGCGCAGCTTGAAAATCCACCGCAACGACCTGTTGAACTGGGGCTACAACGACCTCAAGCCTGTCGTTGACAACATCGCGGAAGGGAAGACGACCTACACCCCCGGCAAACACTGCCGCTGGTGCATGGCGTCTGGCTCCTGCGAGGCGCTGGCCACCCGCGCCATGACCGAGGCCAAGACCACGTTCGCAGAACAGAACCCCGTCGCCCCCGGCCACCTGTCGGACACCGAACTGGCGAACATTCTCAACTTCGCCCCCATCGCCCGTGACTGGCTCAACAAGATACAGTCCGAGGCTATGGCTCGCATCGAAGCCGGTCACGCCATCCCCGGATGGAAAATGGTCCCCAAGCGGGCGATCCGTAAGTGGACCGACGACCGCCTTGTCCTCGACATTCTCAAGGGCGCGGGCGTGAACATCAAAGACGTTGCCGAGATCAAGGTCGGCACCGTCGCCGCAATCGAAAAAACATTGAAACACGAACCTGATATTTTCGATCAGGTCCGTCACCTGATTGACGGGACGTCCAGTGGCTATACACTGGCTCCTGTCGATGACAAGCGGGACGCCGTTACGTCCACACGGCCAACCGCTGACGACGCCTTCGACCAAGTGGACCCATCAGCAATTTCTATGTGAAAAGGACTAAGTGCTATGGCTGATGCAAAATCAAAAGACGTGCTGACCCCCTACGGCAAGCTGTCGTTCTGCAACCTGTTCACCCCCCGCCCCCCGATGGACGGCAAGGGTGATCCGCGCTACGGAACCAACTTGATCATCCCGGAAGCCCAGATGAAGACCCCGGCCTTCAAGGCGTTGCAGCAGGCAATCCTTGACTGTGCCAAGGAGTTTTTCGGTGACAAGGTGGATTTGAAGCGCCTGCGCCTTCCGATCCGCAAGGGTGCGGAACGCGACTACGCCGGATATGACGACACCAACGTCTTCATCGCGCCGTGGTCGAAGCAGAAGCCGGGAGTGGTGGATAAGGACGGCAACGAAATCCTGATCCCGGACGACGTCTGGGCAGGGCAGGTCGCCCGTCTCTCCGTCCGTCCGTTCGGTTATGACAACTCTGGCAACAAGGGTGTGGGCCTCGCCCTCAACCACGTCCAGATTGCCATTGCCGAGGCCCCGCGTCTGGACGGGCGCAAGTCTGCGGCTGACACGTTCGGCAAGGCCGACGCTGTTGACACGGACAACCTGTCGGACATTTTCGGCCTCGAAGCGGGGGACGCTGGCGCTGGTACGGCGGCATCCTCGTCTTCTGCGGTTGAGGACGAAATGGACACCCTCATGGGTAACTGACGATCTGCGGCACCGGAGTTTGCAATGCGGCTCCGGTGTCGCTAGTATCGTTCGACGCGTTATAACAAAGGAAGCTAACAATGTTCCAAGTCATAGGGGATACTCTCTATGCGGACGGCATACCCTTCGCCGATATCCGCCCCGCCGACGTGGCCAAAGGCCAATCTCACACCGACCGAGACTACTTCATCAGCCTGCTTAACAGTGGTTTGCAGCAGCAGTATGCCGTCTGCCCCGTCTGTGGACAGGAGCATGACGACGATGACGAGTAAGGCATACAAACCCGGACCCCGGCAGGCATACGTCCCCGACACCCTTGGCGCACCGACCCCCAACGCCCCCACCAAGGCCGACCCCCGCTACGACAACCCGATCCTCAACGAGCGTGAGACTACCCACGGGGACTACATCAAGACGTCCTCGTTCGCCCAGCAGGTCAAGATGCTCATGCGGGAAACCCAAGGCTGGCGCATGCTGACCTGCGACCAGCAGGAAAGCCTTGACATGAACGCGACCAAGGTCGCGCGCATCCTGTCGGGCAACTCATGCGAACCCGACCACTGGGATGACATTGCAGGCTACGCGAACCTCGTCTCTGCGAACTTGAGGCGGCGCTGATGATCCACACGGACTTCGAGACGGCCAGTGAGGTCGATCTACGGGCGACGGGGGTCTACACCTACGCCAAGCACCCCAGCACCCGCGTCCTGTGCCTGTGCTGGGAATACGACGACGGCAGCAAGCACCAGTGGGTGATCGGGAGCGGCGTCACCTCAACCCTCTTGGCGCTGTTCAAGCGGATCGCCGACGGCGAACTGGTGTTCGCCCACAACGCCGAGTTTGAGTGGGTGATCTGGAACCTCGTGTTCCGGCGCATGCTGGGGTCTTCGGCCCCCGTTCTGCCGCTGCAACAGATGCGTTGCACCGCCGCCATGTCGGCGTTCTGGGGACTGCCCCGGTCGCTGGATGACGCGTCGCGCGCTCTCAACCTGCCCCAGCAGAAAGACAAGGCGGGCCACGCCCACATGATGCGGATGAACAAGCCGCGCACCCGCAACAAGGATGGCAGCGCCGCCTCGTGGTGGCATGAGGATGAACCCGACCGGATGATCCCCCTGCTTGACTACTGCCATCAAGACGTCACCGTCGAGGCTGGCATCGCGCATGTGACCCCGGTTCTGCCCAAGCAAGAACAGGCTCTCTGGGAGTTGAACTGCCGGATGAACGCCGGGGGCGTGGGCGTGGACGTTCCGCTGGTGGACGCCATGAAGGCAACCACCGAACAGGAACTCACGCGCCTCAACGCGCTGATGGCACAAGTCACGGGGGGCGAAGTCACCACCGTCAACCAAGTCGCTCGCCTCTTGAAGTGGTTCCAAGAACAGGGCGCACCCGGATTGACCAGTGTTTCACGGGAAACACTTGAGGGCGTCGTCGCTCTACCCGGCATTCCGGGGCAACTGGTGGGCGCGGCCAACGTCCGGCTCGAAGCAGCCAAGTCCAGCACCGCCAAGCTGGACCGCGTGACCGCGGTTCGGGGGGACGGGGACCGGGTGCGGGGGCTGGTGGAATACTTCGGAGCCGCAAGGACTGGTCGCTACGCTGGTCGCCTGTGCCAGCCGCACAACTTTCCTCGCGGCGTTCTCAAGGGGCCGGAGTTCGACGCAGCCATCCATCATTTCCAGCATCCGATGACGACGCTGCCGCCGCGCGGCGTCTCCATGATGGAAGCTGTGAGTTCATGCCTGCGTGGCTTGTTCATCCCGGCCCCCCGTCGAGCGACGCACTTTGCGGTCGGGGACTTCTCGCAGATCGAAGCGCGTGTGCTGGCTTGGCTGGCTGGACAGGGCGGCGTCCTCAAGGTCTTCGCTGCCGGTGAAGACGTCTACACCTACGCCGCCCAGCAAGTCGGCAGCGACCAGCGCCAACTGGGGAAGGTGATGACGCTGGCTCTCGGCTTCGGCATGGGCGTGGACAAGTTCATAGACACCGCCAAGACCTACGGCATCGACCTTGACCACGATACAGCGCAAGACCTTGTGTGGGGCTGGCGCAAGGCGAACGACAAGATACGTACGTACTGGTACGACATGGAAGACAGGGTCCGTGACGTCTTGAGCGGCAAGTACAGTGAAGTGCTGTTACGTGGACGCATCAAAATCCGTAGCTGGGACAACGCCGAGGGCAAGCACATTGCCCTGTTCCTGCCGAGTGGCCGTCCCCTGATCTACCGTGATCTGGACGCCGACCGCATTGACCGCCGGGGCATCCCCCGTCTGACCTACACGGGGGTCAATCAGAAGACCGGCAAGCTGGAACGGATCGAAACCTACGGGGGCAAGATCGTGGAGAACATCGTGCAGGCCACGGCCCGCGACGTCATGGCCGAGGCCCTGCTGCGTCTCGACGCTGCCGACGAGTTCCTGCCGGTCCTGACTGTGCATGATGAAGTGATCTGTGAGTTTCACGAGGACGTGATCAACGAGGCTGACGCCGAGAAGATGATGCACGACCTGATGACGGTTCAACCCACTTGGGCGACCGGCCTGCCGACAGCGGCAGAAGTGTTCACGACGACTAGGTATCGGAAATAGAAAAAGGCCCCGGTGGAAAGGAAGCTAACCCAAAACCACCGGGGCCTTTGAACCGCAGCCGCCATGCGGCGCGGCTTGATGGAGCGAAATATGACAAACTACGTGAAGATAAGCAATAGGCAGTTTCTCGAAGCAGTATTTGGTCAACAGGTGGATCAAGCCCACGTTTGCGGCTTCCCCGGCGACCCGGAAGACCCGACAGCCCCGCGCTCGCGCTGGGCGGGCGCTTGGTTTGGCGAGGGGGGCGAGGCCCAGCTTCACCAGACCTTCAACAACTACTACGTGGTCAGCACGTTTCGGAAAGACCAGCACGGACGCGCCGTCCGTACCGAGCCGCATCTTGACGCTCTCTATGTCCTGATGATTGACGACGTGGGGATGGGGCCGTCTGCCAAGATTTCCCCGCGTACCGTAGCGCAAGCCTTCATCTACAGATGCGGGAAGTTCTATTCCCCATCGTTCAAGGTCGAGACGTCCGAGGGCAACGAGCAGTGGGGCTATCTGTTCAAGGAACCCTTCAAGGGCCACGCCCTCGCCTCGCTGGCCGAAACCAAGTGGCGCGAGTTCGTCAAGCAGATGAACAACGGCAAAGACCCCGGCAGCGGCAACCTGACCCGCTACGTGCGTCTGCCCGTCGGCATCAACGGCAAGGCCGTGAACGTCGTGAACGGAAAGCCCTTCCAGTGCGGCATGTTGGAGTGGAACCCAGACCGCCGTTACCCGAACAAGCTGTTCTTGGAAAAAGTTCTGGGCGTAACATTTCAAGAATACGAGGACGCAGAAGCGGGGGTACACGCCCCCGGCACTACCGGGGGGCTGGGGACCGGGGTCACATACACCGATCCCAACGAAGACCCGACCGGGTGGGGCAAGGCGCTCAATGACCGGGGCCTGTTGCAACAGGCACACAAGCCGGGTGCGTGGGACATGGAGTGTCCGTTCATCGAAGAACACACCAAGCAGGTGAACACGGGCTGCGCCTACTTGGGTGACGGCTTGTTCGCCTGCCACCACGGCCATTGCCGTGAGCGGCCTTCGAGTGACTTCCAAGATAAGCTGGATGATTTACACCCCGGCATCCGTGGTGACGCTGCCCGTGCCGTGTTCGCCAGCAGCGCCGTGAAGGCCGACGACTTGGAAGGGCTGGACACCCAGACCTTGTGGAAGGACGTCGGCTTCGACCCCAAGCGTGACAAGGATCAATCGTACCTTGAAGACCGCTACGCGTACCTGCACCACGACAATGAAGTCTGGGACATGCAGAACCGCAAGACGCTGCCGAAGGACAGCTTCAACTTGCTCTATGACGGCCCGCTGCGCGAGAAGCTGGCGGCTGACCTGACGGGCTGGACAGGCAAGGGCCGGTGTCCATCTGCGCTGGAAAGCCTCATGCGGTCCCCGACCTTCATTCGTGCGGACGCCAAGGAGTATGCTCCCGGCGAGGGCCGCTGGTTCAAGGACAAGGCCAAGGAAATCAACGGCGAGGACTTCATAGTGATGAACACTTGGGCTGGCCCCAGCATCGGAACAGGACAGAACCCGACCCGTCTTGGGCAGATCACGCCGCGCTTCCGCCAGCATGTGCTGGGACTGTTCAAGTCGCTGGTCGAACAGATCACGGGGGACACGGGGGACAATCAGGGGGGCATGGACCGGCGCATGTATAACTGGCTCTCCCTCATGGTGGCGGACCAGAAGACCAAGCCCGGTTGGCAGTGGCTCATAATGGGGCCACCCGGTTTCGGCAAGGACACCCTCGCGTCGATCCTCGCCCGCCTCGTGGGGGACGAGAACTGGACGATGGTCGGGGCCGACGCAATCTCGTCAGCTTATACCGAGTGGGCGTCCAAGCGGTACGTGATCATCAACGAACTGTCTCCGACCACCGAGGGCCGCAAGAAAGGCATCAGCCTGTTCGACCACATGAAGGCGTACTTCACGGCTCCCCCGCACCGGATCATGGTCAACCCGAAGTACGGCAAGCAGTACGAAGCCCACAACGTCGGGGGCTACATGATTTTCTCGAACCACCCGACGCCGCTGGTGATCGACAAGAGCGAACGCCGGTTGGCTGTGGTGGACCGGCTCAAGGCCAAGAACGAAATCGCCGACCGCGATGGCTGGAAGGAAATCTATGATGACCTCGTGACCAACCCGATTGGCCTCGAAGTCGTGGGCATGTGGCTGCGCGAGCGGTACTCCGTCATGGATCAAAGCGACCTGCGCGAACTGTTGGGGGTCGCCCCCCAGACAGACGCCAAGGAAGAACTGCGTCAGTCCGGGATCGGCAAGTGGGATGAACTCATTCTGCGCTGGATCGAAGACCCCGACAACGAAGGCTCGCTGTGGACGAACGACCAGCTACGCGACCGCCTGCGCCAAGCTGCCCGCGAGGACCGCAGTCTGGGGTCGATGACGATGGGCCAGTTGACGTCCAAGCTGCGCGAGCATGACGCGTGGAAGCCCTTCAACCACGGGGACAAGGAAGGCCGCGTGACCAAGGTCGGCACTGGCCCCCGTGGCCGCGACGTGGTGTGGGCGCTGTATGAAGTCCCGGAGAAAGGTTTGACCCGCGACGCGGAACTCCCGAAAGAGACGATCCGCGACATGCTCGTTGAACAGAACGCGGCTCGCGGGGGGACCGTGGTGGCTTTCCCGAAGACCAGCAAGAAGGACGAGGACGAAGCCGGTTCTGTGCTGGACGACGAGGGGACGAGCGACGCGTAAGCGTTAGATCGGCTCGAACTCCGCGTAGCAGGTAACGCCGATACCCGCAGCGGTTAGCCACCCGGACGCTATACACCCGCCGATGAAAGCTTTCGTGCCTGCTGGCGGACCCGGCGGGCGAGGTTGCCACCCCGTACCCATGAATGTGCCGTAGTGCGCTACACCGAACCCGTGGTCTACGTTGTTGGATGACGCCCACCGCATCACAAAATCTTGCCACGACTTGTCGTTGGTTAGGAACTGGTCGGAGAACGGGAAATAGTCATAGCCTTGCAGAAGACCAATGCCGTCAGTAACCGTTTCTGACATGAAGTACAGGTTCCCGGCATTGTCGTTGCCGTCCACTTGGAAAAGTAGCTGAATGAGAAGATCAGCTTGGCGCGACTTATCTGTCCTCGCCGGGGTCTTGCTGTACCCTATCACTTCATAGATCGCGCACCCGTACGTGTAGTTCGTGGTGCTGGTCATGTTGAGAGTGACGTCCCCGGTGAGGGTGTCGTTGTCCAGCAGAAAGATGGAGGCGGTTATCCCTGATGATGTTCCGGTCCACCCCTCCGTTACAACAACATTTGCCGCAAGCCCCCCAAGGCTCAAGCCCATTGTGCCTTGCGAATTGCTGCCCCGCCGCGTACCGCTTGCTACCATGACCAGATGCGACCCCGGCGTCCGAGGCGGAAGGGTGATGTTCTTTGACCAAGACGTCACGCCGCCGCTTGCATCCCAACGCATGACTGCGCCGATTTTGCGGACAAAACGCGCGGGGGGCGCTTTCTTCCGGGGGACATGAATAAGCGCCATCCCGGAATGACTGAAGTTTGATGTAGCTACCGTGTAGCTGGGCATGCCGAGCAGGTCTTTGTCTTCCTCGACGGGGGGCGAGGTTATCATGGCGATATGTGACCAGCCCTGCGTCTGGATGCGTTCTGTCGCTACAGGCTCCATGCCGACGATGCCGTACCGACTGCCGTCTGACCCCGTATTGCGGTGCGTCAGGATACCGACGATAAGGTCGCCTTCCTCCCGACCGTTCCCGGACAAACCAAGATTGGGGTCGATAGACAAGCTACTGCCGGACGAATAGAAAGACGTAGCCGCGCCGCAAGTGTCAGCGGCTCCGTAGCCTGCGTTGATTTCAATAGCCAGCACCGAGCATCCGACGGAAGCCCCGTAGCCAAGTTCGATTGCGAGTGGAACGTCCCCCGTGATGGCCCCGTCATCCGTGAGAACGGCGGCTTGGCCAACCGTAGGACCGCTGCCGTCGCTGTCACAGTAGCCGCCGCTGCCCATGAAATTGTTGATCTGTTGTCCAGCCAACCGAACCTCGTTGACTACCGACTGCATGAAGCGCCCCGCGCCACTCATCAGCACCACGATCAGCAGGGCGGACCCCGGCTCCCGCGCGCCGATGCTGATGGTCTGCCCAGTCCAGCCGTTGCCGTTGTTGGTGGGGCTGTTCCACTTGCCGATAACCTTGATCTCCGGGGGCAGGCCGGGGCCGGGGCCACCGCCACCGCTACCCGCTACTGCGTAGAACCCGTGCCTTTCCATTACGACAAGTCTCCGATCAGCCACCAAGCGTCGGCCTGTATTTTCTCAAGCGTAGCGCCGCCAAACCGATCAGCGACGTTAAGTTTGTCGCCTTTTGAGTGAATGATAACACCCGCCCCCGGCGTGATCGGCACGGTTTGAGTGCCGTTGCCCCAGTTGGCTACGTTGATACGCGTCCCTACGGGGAAGGGGACTTCACTATTCGGCGGAACCGTCAATGCGTGTCCGGCGCTGCGATTGTCCATCTGCACGGTGCGGCCCAAGTCATCCAGAACAAGCGTGTACGGCACGTCATCTAGCCAGCGCACCGGCTTATGCACTTCACCCTGCACGTATGCAGCGCCCACCTTGCTGTCCAGCGCGGCCTGCAAGCCGTTGACTTCACTGATCGCGTGAGTGTGGTCCTCCGGCGGGAACTCCGTCGGCTTCTCAAAGATATCCCCCCAGACGTGCGTGTGCGGGGACGGGTTGAACTCCGTGGGCTTGTTGGTGATCTCGTCCCACGCATGGCTGTGGCCGACGTTCGACTTGCTGTCGAGGATATCGGTCAGGCCGGTGACGTCTTCGAGGATATGCGTGTGGACCGTGGCGGCTTTGCCATCCAGCGCAGCCTGCAAGCCAGTCACGTCATCAATGGCGTGAGTGTGGGCCTCCGGGGGGAACTCCGACGGCTTGCCGGTGATCTCCGCCCAGCCGGGGACGTAGGTGATATCCTTGTAGAAGGACGCGTAGTCCGCAGCCTCGGCCACGACGTCACCCGTCCGGCTGAATACGCTGCTGACGCCGCCCACGTTGTTCTGCGGAACCCATACGCCGCCGATGAAGGCGAGTATCTGGCCTTCCTGCGCGTTGACTACGTCCACGTCGGAGTGCGACGTCAGCGTGTGCGAAGCGGGCGGGAAGCTGGACGGCTTGTTGGTGACTTCATCCCAAGGGTGAGTGTGGTCTTCCGGCGGGAACTCGGTCGGCTTGCCGGTGATCTCCGACCAGCCCGGAACGTAGCTGATGTTCTTGTAGAACGAGGCGTAGTCCCCGGCTTCCGCGATGACGTTGCCAGTACGACCGAACACGCTGTCCACGCCCCCGCCGGGGCCACCGCCGGGGGGCAGCAGGTTGATCCACTTCTGTTGTGCGCTGCTCCAAGTGACGACTTCGCCGTCGTTCGGATCAAGCAGGTCAGTGTCCGTATGCGCGCCAAGCGGGTGTGCGCCTACGTCCGGGGGGATTGAACGCGGTAGCCATTGCGCGCCGTCATACACCAGAATGTCGTTCGGGTTTGCAATGCTGGTGTCCACGTCGGAGTGGAAGCCGAGGCCGTGAATGTCCGGCGGGAAGCTGGTCGGCTTGCTTGTGATCTGACCCCACGGGTGGGTGTGCGACGACGGGGGGAACTCCGACGGCTTGTTGAGGATATCGTCCCACTCCGGCGTACCGCCCCCGCCCCCGGCGCGGGGAACCCACACGCCGCCGACGTAGGTCAGCACCATGTTGGTCGTGGCCCCGGTCGTGTCCACGTCGGTATGTGAAGTCAGGTTGTGGCCCGACGGCGGGAACGTCGTCGGCTTGTTCTGGATTTCGCTCCACTGGTGGACGTGGTCGAGTTCCGCCTTGTTGTTCAACGCTGCCGTCAGCCCGGACACTTCACTGATCTGGTGGAAGTGTGGAGACGGCGGGAACGTGGCAGGCTTGCCGGTGATATCATCCCAGTCCACGCCCCCGGCCAGCGGGTCACGAGGAACCCACAAGCCCGCGATGTAGGTCAGGACTTGGCCTGTCTGCGCGCTCGACGTGTTGACGTCAGAGTGGAAACTGATGTTGTGGCTTTCCGGCGGGAACACCGACGGCTTGGCCTGTATCTGCGACCACTGGTGGACGTGATCCGTAGGCGACTTGCCGTCCAGTGCTTCTTGCAGGAAAAAGACGTCGCTGATGGAATGCTGGTGGATTTCCGGGCGGAACTCGGTCGGCTTGCCACTGATCTCGGTCCAGTCGTGGGCATGGCCGACGTCTGACTTGCCGTCCAGTTCTGCTTGCAGGTTGGTGACGTCACCGATGACGTGCGTGTGCTGCAACGGCGGGAACTGTGTGGGCTTGCCGGTGATCTCGGTCCATGCCGGAACGTAGCTGATGTTCTTGTAGAACGCCGCATAGTCTGCGGCTTCTGACACGACGTTGCCCTGCCGGGAGTTGAACGACACCACGCCAGCCGTGCCGCCTCCGCCCCCCTCAAGGGCTTCCCACTGCTGGTTGCCCTCGTTCCACGTCAGCACGTCCCCGTCGTTGGGGGCGGGGACCGAGACGTCGAGCAGGTCTTGCAGATACGTGACCGTGGGGTTCTGGCCGAAGTGCAGCAATTCAGCGATGACGTTGCTGGTTGCCGCCGGGATGGTCACGTTGGCCGAAGGTGCGCCCGTACGCTGGACACGGAAGTCCACGGACGCCCCCGGCGGATACACGTTCTGGACTTCCGACGAGATCACGACCCAGAAGAACCCGATGTTGTCGGTGTGCTGGCGCTGGAACGTGCGGCCCGTCGGCGTACCGTTGATTACAATCTCGAACGTCAGGTCGAAGTCCTGATTGCTGTCCACAGAGAACGGAACAGACAGCACCCATTGGCCGCTGTTGGAGAACGTGTCTCGCGTGATGGTCAGGTCAACGGGGACCGTGACCCACACGCCGTCCGGTATGTCTATGTCGGCGGCGTTGTAGATCGAACGGTCGATGACCGGCGCGATGGCCGAGGGTTCGGACACGAGAACGCCGCCGGGGCCAAGCACAAGGCGTTCGCCTTCGATCAGGTCGGGGGCGTGAAGGTGGATCGACGGGGCTTCGATGGCGTACGACACGCCCGTCATCGTCGGGCCGTAGGCGTTTTCTTCTAGGTCGTAGCCGACTTGGGCCACCAGCTTGTAGCTGCCGGGGGCCACGGACCCGTCGAACACGTAGGTCTGCACTGTTCCGATGGTGATGCCGGGGGCGAGGGGGCCTTCCGTGATCCGCATGTAGTCGCTGCCCGCCGTCTCCGAGGAACTGGCGCGATACTGGACTGCGCCGATCTCGTTGCCGCCGGGGGGATACGTGACCGGCTTGCCGGTGATTTCGCTCCACCCGTGCTGGTGAACCGACGGTGGATACGTCGCGGGCTTGTCGAGGATTTCACCCCAACGGTGCTGGTGGTTTGCCGGGGGGAACACCGACGGCTTGTTCTGGATTTCACCCCAAGAGTGAACGTGGCCAAGAGCCGAGTAGAAGCCTTGGTAGTCACGGGCCAGCGGCAGGACGTGTCCGTCGCGTCCGTTGAACGAGAAGACCCCCAGCTTCGGATCGCCCCCCGCGACCCCCGCGTTTGCCGCAACCTGCTTGATCTGCAACGCCAGCCTGTCGAGGGCGCGCTCGTGGGCTTTTGCCGGGAACGGGCCGTGCTTCTGGTAGGCTACGATCTGGCCGAAACTCAAGTTGGACTGAATGACCAGCAGTTGTGCGCTCGGAATTGGCGCTCCAATGATCTGTATAGCCCCCGGCTTGCCGTCGCCCCCCGTAACAAGGAACTCCGAACCGAAGATGAGGTCACGGAAGTCCTCGTCATCCAGCGGGTTCGGGTACACCCTGACCCGCAAGTCCTGACCCTCGAAGAACTCGAAGGGGACCGAGAACGAAGTCTGCCCGGACGTGATGTACTCGACGCGGGTTTCTGTGCTGGATATGGTCATTCTTCAATCCCCAACTGATCGTATATTCCGGGCCTTGCGTAGTTCTCGACGTACCAGCGCCAGTAGGGTAGGCCGTCGTAAGGCAGTTGCCGGAAGAATGCGTTGACGTGGCTCTTTTTCACGTCGTCGGTACGCAATGCGAACTTGACTAGACCGTCACTGATCTTGGCTATGTCGTTCAATGTGCCGACCGAGGGGCCAAGCCAGACACCGACCGCATTTTGCGCTGCCGCGCGTGATGCGTCCACCTTCATGTTTCCCTTGTCGCCCGCGATTGCCGACGCTCCATCCATGATCGGATTGTAACCGTATTGCTTGCCGATGGCATTAGAGACTTCCATCACGAACGGAACGGTGCCGGAGCGGTCGAAGCCAGAAGCGATCAGCTTGCCGGGGTTGTCGAACAACTTGTTGGCCTCGTCTGTCCCTTCGCGTTCGGCCACTTTTGCCCACGCTACGACCGCGCCCATAGCGGTCCCCAGTACAATGTGCTGGGCCAGCCACAACTGACGGCCCTGTAGCCCGGACTGGAAAAGCCGACGGTTGGCCGACAGCATGAAGGACTTGAACTGCAAGAGCATCTTCCCCCAGTTCGTCGCTGCCCACAGGGGGCGGTCCCCCATGCCGGGGGTCACGATGGCGCGGTCAGTGTCCCCCGCCATAGCCCACCGGAACCGGCGCTGCACTTCCCGGATATCCTTTTCGGCCACGTCAATCCGGCGAAGCATTTCGGATTGCAGTTCGGCCTTCCGCAGTTCGTGTTCCCGCGTGTACTTGGCAATGTCGCGCTGGGCGCTCTTGTTCAACTCGCCGGTCTTCTTGTCGATGGCGCGCGGCTGCGCCTTGCGTTCGGCGATCAGGTCGTCCAGCGCCTTTTGCGTCCGGGTCATGGTGTCCGCGTACTTGGCCCTGATCTTGTCAACGCCAGTGATGCTTTCGTCCAGCCACGCGTTCGTATTGACGTCCCAGAGAGTGCCGTCCTTCTTGATGACCCCGGCGTCCACCAACGACGCAATGGTCTTGGCGTCCCCCGCTGTGAGGCCAAGCTGCGTGTACCAGCCTTTGTCGATGGCGTTGGCCTTGTTGAAGCCACGCGACACGTCCACCAGCCGGTTCATCGACATGGTGCCGGCCATTGTCTTCACTGCGTCGTTCCAGTGTGGCAGGCCGGTCAGCTTGGCGAACATGGACGACGCCGCATACATGCCGCGTTCGGCCTTGGACAGCGCGACGTTGTGTTCCAGCACTTCGGAGATTTCCTGCAAGCGCCTGTTGTTCAAAACTTCCAGCGCCGTCCCCGCCAGTTGCAGTTCGCGCTTGGCCAATTTCAGCCCCCGGAAGTTGGTGGCGAGTGCCGGAAGCAACTGCGTAAGGATTGCTTGGGGGCCGTGCTTGCCGACGAGGGCCGCTAGATCGGGCAAGCTGGAAAGAGCCACGCCGCCCAGTGAAGTCATAAAATTGAATGTCAGCAGCGAGCGCGTCGCTGTTCCCGCTGCCCCCTGCTGGGCCGAACGTCCATAGACCCCGCGCGCCATGTCCCGGAAGGCTTCGATGTTGCGAACGACCTTATCCCGCTCCTTGCGCAGCTTGAGGGCTTTCTGGTTGTCCCCCGCAGCGCGGGCCGCTTCCTCAAGCGTCTTGTATTCTGCGTCAATGTCGGCGATCTGGTTCTTCATGGTCGCGGAGCCGAACCGCTTGCGCAGGCCGATTTCCCCGGACGCGATGCGGGTGTACCGCTGCATGACGATGCGGGCGTCGCTTTCCAGCCAGTCTTCAATCATGTGGTCCGGGATGGCCAGCACACGATCCTTGAGGGGGCCGCGAGCGTCCGGTATCTGCCACGGGTGGAACTCGTCGGACCCCGTGAACCGGCCCGTCAGGCGGTCGTGGATTTCCTCGACCAAACCCTCAACGTACTTCTGCCGTGACACGACTTCATTGACGTCGGAGAACAGTTCCTCCCATGCCGGATTAATAAGTGTCCGCCCACTGTCGGCGTCCACGATTGTCTCGGCAGGCAGGATGCCGTCCAGCCAGTCGTTCACGATTTTCTTGAAGCGTACACCGTCGTCAACCAGCTTGGTCTGATCGTAGACGCGGTGCAGGTAGGTGGACAGCTTGCCAGTCGTCGGGTCCATAGCCTTGCTGGCGTCGTTGGTTATCAGGCCGGTGCGGAAGTCCACCCACATTTCGGTGTCCCACATACCGGCTTCATTGCCACGGCGCTTGATCTCGTCGGCCACTTCGCGGAACCGCTTGGCTGCGCGGGTCACGAACGGGTTCCCGTTGACGTCCTCGTCCCCCCGACGCATAGCCTTGCCGACGGCTTCATAGAAGTCGTCCTGCTTCATGTTGACCCCGGACTTCACCATTTCCCGGTGCATGCTGTCAGCTTCGATGTGCGCCACACCCAAGACCCCGCGCAGTTCGCGTATCTCGGCTTCGACTGGCCCCCCGGTGTCCCCCGTGAAGTTGGTGATGCCAGCCTTGTTCTGCTCGGTCACGAGCGACGTCTCAATGAGGCCGTGCAGTACCTTCTGTGCCTCGACACTGTTTGACGTCATAACCTGTGCCGTGGGGTCGATACCCATGCGGGACATGAACTTTGCCGTCTGGCGCGCCGTCACCCCGGCGATCTGAAAATCCTTCACCGTGAGTTCGACTTCGGCAGCACCAGCGTTGCGCGCCCGCAGGCTTTCGATGGCGCGAGCCGCGATCTTTTCGGGGTCCGCGACTTGCGAGGCGGTCAGGTCTTCAACCAGTTCTTTGCCGATCAAGTCGAGTTCTGCGTTGCTGGCCAGCTTGGCCATGACCCCGCCCCCCAGCCCCCCAAGGACGGCTGCGCCCCCGACCCCGTAGAGCCACTTGGTTCCGTCGCGGTCAATTTGCGTTGCGTAGAGCGCCGCTTCCTGCGCTGCGCCCGACGTCGCCGCCATCGCTGCGCCGACACCAGCGGTCCTAGCGGTGGAGTAGCCAAGCCGTGCGCCGCGCACCAAGGCCCCGCCCGGAATGAGCGTGGGCAGGTCGAACACGGCGGCTCCTACCTGCAATGGAAGCGATACCCAGCCAGCCGCCGCCAGCGTCTCGTCGTTCTTGCGAACACGTTCGCTGTTGGCAATCGCTGCCTGATACATTTGCTCGTTGAACGCGCCTTGCTCAACCAGCATGGCGAAGTCGTCTTGGCGTCCGTCCTGCGTGGCCCGCTCCCACAAGCCGAAGCTGGGGTCCGGGGTCCGGTCGATACCGTTGCGCTCGTCAGCGTTGAGCGAGCCAATCGTGTTCCCTTCCTCCCACGCGGCCTGCCACGTATCAGCAAGGCTCGGCGTATTCGGGATACCCTCCGGGATATTGGGCTGCGGCAGTTCGGGGCCTGCTGTCTCGAAGTTCGACGGCAGGTTGGTCGCCCATGACTTGTTGAGGTCGGGGGCGGGGGTCGTGTTCCCCTGCGCCGCCCAGAACTCGTCAAGCGTCATCGCTCCATTCATGGCCTGTTCCTCGGTGCTGCCCCCTGCGGGCCTTGCTTGAGTATGGTGTCAACGGCCTGCTGCGCCAGCCCCGGAGCCTGCGGAACCGGGCGCGGCTTGCGCGCCGGAGTATTCGCCCGCTGCCGCTCCAAGTCAGGCGTGAAGAAATTCCCGATGGCTTCGGACAGCGGACCCGAAGGCACTCCGGCGTTTTCCTGCCCCGGCATACCCGGCTGCATCAGTTGCTCGGTCACGTTGGGGCCGGAACGGATCGCGGGGGGCCGGGGGGCCGTGGTCTGCTCGCTGATGATCTCCTGCTGCGCGGCCTGCTCCCGGCGCTGTTCTTCCAGTTCCAGCGCCCGTTCCTCGGTCATGCTCTTGGCCTCGTCCCGGATGGTCTTCATGTCCAGCACGACGGTCGTGGTTCCCATCAGCACGTCGTTGCTGTCGAACGCCGCGACTTCGAGGGGGATATACCGATCCCCCCGCTGCATGGCGGACGCTGCTGCCGGGGTCGTGGTCGGAACCCACCGCTGGCCGGGGGCGAACCGCTCTCCGAACATGCGCTGTAGCACCGGCTCGACAGCCATCTTCACATAGTCGTGACCCTTGACCGGGGTGACGTTGCCCATGAAGTCTGTCTCGAAGCCAGTTTGCAGCTTGGGCAGGTAGCGGTCGATGGGCCGGTACTGGGGGCCGGGGGACTGTTCCCCGCCGTAGGTGCCTGCGGCTGGCTCCCCGTAGACCGTGTCGAACTCGGCCTTGGCCTGCGCCAAGAGCGTTTCGTCGTTGGGCATCTTGCCCGTACGCACCATGAGGGTTTCCACGATATCGCGGTAGACGCCCTGCAAAGCCGTGGCCTGCATGACGTTGCCCCCCTCCACGCTTGCGGCGGGCAGCAAGTCCTGTTCGACCAGCCCTTCCAGTGACGTCACCTTGTCCAGTTCCTTTTTCACGAAGTCGTTCTTGAGGAACTGCCGACGCTTTTCGAGTTCTTCGGGGGCGTACCGGCGGATCATTTCGTTCTTGGCGTCTTGCTCGTTCATCCGCTGGCGCAGCATGTTGTATTCGATACCGGCGTCGCGGGCGAACTTACCGTTGTCCCCCTTGAACAGTTCGGGGGCGTTGGCAGCGAGATCAGCGATGAGGCCGATACCAGAAAGCGCCTTGACGTCCCCCGACGTGAGGCCGCTCTTGATATCCGCCGTCATGGTCTTCGGAATGTACTGACCGGCCTGCAAGAACGCCGAGGCCCGCTCCATAGGCGCGCCCCCCGTCTTCCAACTGTCGCCGAAGGTCTGCTCGAAGGCCATGTCCGCGTACCGGGACGCGTTGCGGTCAGACGTGTCCACCCCAGCCCCCGACATGATATCGCGCAGTGCTTCACCGACGCCGATGGCTTCCTTGTTCTCCGTCTCGTACGCCTTGATAAGCTTTTCCTTGTCTTCCCACTCAAGACGGTCGTCGCTCTTGACCTCGTCAATAGAGAACGCGGCCCCCTGCGTGGCAATGTTCTCTTGGTACTGGTCAACGATGGCGTTGTACTGGGCGGTGTAGGCGTCAGCGGAAGCCTTGTTCTGCTGATCGGTCGCTGTCGCGGCGTTCTTGTAGAGGGCGCGACGCTGGTCAAGCGTCAGGCTGGCGTAGCGGGGGTCTGCTTCGCCCTGTGCAGCAAAGATTGCGCCGCCCGTAGCCTCTCCGCGTCCTTGTGCGATGGCATCCGCGATGTGCTGCGGCATGCTGTTGCGGGACTTGTTCGGCCCCCACATGCCCGTGCGTACGTCATCGACGTGGATCGACGCGTTGCCGTGGCCGTACCAGCCGAGGCCCTTGAAGCCTGCTGCGGCGAAAGACCTGTAGAGCGCCGGAATGGCTTCCGGGTAGTTGTTGATGCTGACGGTCTGGCCTTTCTCGTCCACCACGTAGATATCAGCCGCCTTGCCCCCGTGCTGGGCGCGGTGACGGTCGGAGCCGTGTTCGCCCATGCCGGAGTGGACGACGATCCGCCAGTTCGGGTTGATCTGTTCGACCGCGTAGGCCGCGCGCAGGGCAACGTATTCCTGCGGCTTGTGCGGACGCTTCTTGCCCGCGAGGTCATAGCTGATTTTGGAGCGCAGCCGCTCGGTGTCCTGTGGCGTGAACTTGGTGGGGTCCACGGCACGGCCCTGCTGCACGGGGGCTGTGTCCCCGCCGTACGCCTGTTGCAACTCTGCCTGCATCAGTTGCTCGGCACGGTTCTTGAGGTCGCCAACCGTGGCCACGCCACCAAACACCTTGCCGTTCTGATTGTAGACACTGGTCGGGTTGGCGTCTGGATCGTTACGCAGTGCATACTCAAGTGCCTGCATGATGGGCGTGTCGTCCGACATGCCCGCGACGGTGCTGCCGCCGTAGGTGCCGAGCAAGTGCATCATGTAGTATTCGCCCTTGGACGGGTCACGACCATGCTTCTGCTGGAAGGCACTGATCGACCGTTGCATGTAGCGCATGCCGGTCTGTATCTGGTTGCCGACCCCCGCCCCCCGGACGCCCCCCAGTTCCCGCGCGGTTCCCGGCTTCGTCTGGAACAGGCCATACGCCCCCGAATTTTCGTTGACGGCCTGCGGGTTGAACTTGCTTTCCATCTGGGCGACGGCAATAGCAAGTTCCGGGTCAATGCCGTTGGCCAGCGCCGCGTCGTAGACGGCCTGCTTGTACGGAGCGTCAGGGCGCGGCATGCCAAGCGTCTTGGCCATACCGTTCTTGTCTGTCCCCTGTATCAGTTCGAGTTCGCGCGCCAGTTCCTCGCGGCTCTGCGCCCGCAGCATGCCCTCTTTCTGCGGCTCGGTCAGGTAGCGCGAGTTCCGCACAAGGTTCTCGTAGCGTGAACGGTTCATGTCGTTCATGTCAGGATCGACACCGACCGTCGTCAGGCTTTCCTCGCCAAGCCGCTTCAAGTAGTCCAGTTCGTAGGTCTGGCCAAGCTGGAACTCTTTCTGCCGCAGCCGTGTCGAGCCGCCGAGTTCGATGCGCCGCTTGCCTTCCTGCAAGCGCGCTGCCTGTTCGTAGTTGCCAGCCTTGTTGAGCCGGTCGATCTCGGCGTCCACGGACGGCGCACCCTGCGCGGCGTAGGCTACGCCGCTGTCGTGGTAGCCCGTACCCATTTCGTCCATGCCAACTGCCGCAGCCTCGTCGGCCTTCGCCCACTGCTGCTGGTAGGTGAACAGGGTATTGTCGGCCTGCCAAGCGTCGTACTTTTGCTGATCGGCTTCTGCCCGCGCCGTAGCCACCTTTTGCTGCCGTCCAAGCGCCGATCCCAGCGACCCTATAGCGCCGCCGAGGTTCTGGACGGCGCGACCGACCATTGCGCCGCCCGTGTCAGTGTTCGGGATGCGACGTGTCGAGTTGATGACCGGGTCGGCCATCACGTCAAGGGGTCCGGGAATACGTGCCATCGGTGCTTTGCCTTATCTGATGAAACCGGATGCGTCGCGTAGCCCAGCGTTCACCATGCCGCCGCCACTGATCACGATGGGTTGGGTGACAGCAATCGGTGTAGCCTGTGGTGTGCCAGCGCCGACGTAGGCTGACTGGAACGCGCCCCCGCCCCCGCCCCCGCCCATGCCCCCGACGGCTCCGCCAATGGCTCCGACGATGCTGCCCATCGCGTTAATCATTCCGGCTTTCTTGGCGTTCTCTGCCTGCATCCGGCTGACGCTGGCCTCGTACCTGTTGCGCTCGACTTCCTCGTTGCCTTCGATACGCCGAGCCTGCAAGTCCATGCTGCGTTCAAGAATGGTCGCTTCTGCCACGTCCAGCGGAGTGCCGCGCGTCGGGTCCACGCCAGCCGCGCCGTACTGGGCGACCTGCGAACCGAGCATGGCCTTGGTACGCCGCTTTTCCTGCGCGATCTGGTAGTTGGTCTTCATTTGCTCGACGGCAGCTTGACGCTCTTGCCACTGCGCCTGCGCCTTCAAGCCCGCAGCCTGTGCGTTCGCAGCCTGTATGGCCCCCATAGCGGAGATAACCCCGCCGATCAGGCCAATCGCCATCATGGGCGCACACATTGATCAGCCTCCTTGCTTCAAGCTACGTCCCGGCTCCCGGTCCACCATGATGCTGATGGCCCGAACAATGCAGGGGTGCGGTTCGTCTGACACAATTTCGATCTCGCCGCCACCGTCCCAACTATCGTCTATGTTGACGGTCTTGTCGCCAGTGAAAAGCGGCACATAGCTGTCCATCAGCATTTCGCCTTCACGCAAGATCATTTCTTCCGCTTGAATGCCGGTGGTCAGAGAGTTGAATAGCCACTCGTAGAGGTCGGTGTTCGAGTACAGGCTCATGGTCTGCTTGAGCAAGTCTTCCGCTGCTATATCAGACACGCCAGACTGGACGCGCACGGAGCGAGAGTTCAAGAAACTGACGGTCACGCCGTCCACGCGGACCTTGCGGCCATAGCCGGAACCGTCCTCGACGTCGATTGCAGCGGGGGGCAGCATCTTGGCGTGGGCCTTGTACGGTATCCCGACGAGGGCGTATGTGACTGGCATGGAGAGTTCGATTTGCCCCCCGACCACGACGTATTCCTCTTGAGCCGGATGCGCGATGAACTGGTCGCCGGGGGTCGCGTCCCAGCCGTAGACCCGTACCGTCTGGCCCTCAAGGTGAGACAGGCCCGTGATGATGTTTGTCGCCGCGCCGGAGTACGGCAAGGCGCTGTCGAGGAACCAAGCGTCAGCGTCGGTCCCGTAGTCGAACGGGCGCTCAAGGCGTTCGATATAGTGCTGCCAGCGGTCGTCAATGTAGCGGCGCATGAGCAAGTACGTGGCGTCCGTACCAAGTTCGGGGATCGTGGCGATGGACATGACCTCGGCATTGGGGAAGTCAAACAGGCCAAAGCCCACGACCTGCTGGGCGCGTTCGTAGGTCATGGCCATCATGTCGCCGTCGCCATTGACGATGTAGATGACGTCCAGCGGCACTTGGCTGAAAGACAAGTCCCGCACCTTGGACTTGAACAGATGGTCCGCAAGCACGGCGACATTCGGGGCGTCGTAGCCGTTAAGCTGGGCGTCATAGACGAGTTCGTGGAACGTCTGGCCGTGGAAGCCGGGGAACAGGACGATGGGGCCGACGCGCACCGGCTGCTGTTTGGGTTGTGCGCCGAAGCCCGCATGCTTTTTCTGCCGGATGCTGGTAGGCGTGATGACGTTGTTCTCGGTCCCCGCGATGGACAATACGTTGTCCGTCGTGGCCACCATGAGCATGTCCTCGACTTCCCGGAGCCATTCGATCTGATCCTGCCGTGACCCCGCCACCGTGACCGTGATCGGACTGTCGTCGGACAGGGGGTCCGGCAACTCGAAGTCCTCGTAGTCCCCGGACGCGGACATGAACACGGTACGCGGCTGGGCCTTGGTCCCCGCAAACGTCAGGCGCTCTTGGAATATGGTGACGGACTTCGGGTAGCCGGAGTTCTCGGAGAACGCGCCAAGCTGCCAAGCGCGAGACGTCTTGTCCTCCCAAATCCAGAACCCCTCCCACGTACCGTTGGCCGTGGTGGAGTTAACGATCCCCGTGATGGTGAATATCCGCCAGAACCCGTCCTGCCCCTGCCACCGGACCTGCCGACCAACGTCCCCGGCGTTAAGCCCTTCCCCCCGGTTGACGTTGTCGGTGTTCAAAAAGTCGATGCTGCCGGGGCGACCCTTGAACGAGAAGTTGACGTGGCCGATGGCGTGGTTCTCTTTCTCGCCGTTGCCCTTTGTCACGTCCAGCCGCAGGTAGCGGTACGCCTTGTCATTGTCGAAGTAGTAGGCGCGTGTCTCGCCGCGCTGCCAGTCGCTTTCAGCGAAGCGCCGGTCAAGCACGACCCACGGGCCGCTGGTGCTGTTGGCCCCCTCAAGCGTCCACTCACGCGGATACGTGTAGACCACGCGAGACTGATCATCCCAAGCAATCGTTGCCCCGGTGATGATGTAGCCGTTGCATGGGTACGCGTTGAAGCCGAGGTCGTAACGAAGCCAGTAGCCGTGGTTCTTGCTGTTCCAGCGCCAATAGACACCGACATTCTCAACCAACGTATTGCTGGCCCCGCTGCCTTGGTTGGACGTCGCGCTGATTGAAGGCTTCAACAGGCCGTTCGGGTCGATATCGTTGTCGCTGTCGTTGACGTCCAGCCACGGGCCATTCTTGATGTTGAGCGGCACGATCCGCCAATCTGTTTCACCGCGCCGTTCCAGCTTGTGTATCGGGTAGTCCGGGTGGACAAGATACACCACGTCCGCAGACTGGGTTCCAGTCAGCCGGTCCAAGTCCTCCGCGTTGTATGGCGTCTGGATCGTGTAGCGGACACCGGGGGAACTTTCCACCACGCCGCCTTGGTAGATGAAGCCTAGCTGCTGGTCCCCGAACTCAAGGACATACGCTTGCGTCTCCGAGAACGTGAACGGCATGAGTTTGCCGATGGGGCTGGTATTGTTCGCCGGATTGAGGGCGGCGGGTGTGACCCAACGCGTCCCCGACCGCTTCTGGATACCGCCGGGGACCATGACCGAAAAGTTCCGGCACAGCTTGAGGCCCTGCCGGAATATCTGGCTGTCAACGCGAGCATGCAGCTTGGGGGAAAGTTCCCCCTTGCTCATTGTCGCCTGTATCAGATGGACGTCCAAATCAATACTCCGTCAGGCCAGAATAGTAGTAGCGGGCGTCGTCATAGGAAGTCGCGTATTGCTCGGCGTGGCTTCCCTCGGCAGCGTCGATGGACGCGGCCAAAGCTGCCGCCTGCGCTTGTTTCTGGTTAAGAATTTCCAGCATCGACGTCTTGCCCGTCATGGTGTGCGCGATGCCGAAGGCCAGCTTCGTTGCGACCAGTTCGACAAAGTGGGCGGGCCACTCGGCGGGGTTCTCCACGACACGAATATACCGCACCTTGAGGGGGGCGGGGGCGTTGGTCAGAATGTAGTCCCCCTCGACCTGATGAGGGATGAGCCGTCCGTCCATGCGCCCCCCGTCCCGCAGGGGGAGAACGCGGAAACAATCCGAGGGCTTCTTGAAGCGGCGCGTCCACTCAAACGCGGGGGGCGTCGGGTCTTCGGGCAGGGACGCCCGCGTCATAGCGAACTTCCATATCTGCGTGTTCATCACGTAGTTCCGGGTCGGAACGAAGTTGCGCTTCATCCACCGCGACGCCGCGCGGTTTTCATCCATATCAGTGATGGGCGCTTCCTTGACCATATCCAGTGCAAGGTTTGCCACTTCAACGGGCGTAGATACTGTCGGGACCATTTCACTTGCCTTTCTTCTTACCGCCGCCCTTGTACCCGCTGGCGTATGCTGCGCGGCCTTGGCGTTCGGCTTCGGCTTTGGTCTTGTAGACCTTGCCCTTGCTGCCCCACTTATATCCGCCTTTTACCTTGTGTACCGGCATTACTTGTCCACCAATGTCAGGTCTTCAAAGTCCTTCTTTTGAGACAAGGGCGGCAAAGACAGCGGGGCCATGTTCTGCGGGGCGGACTGCTTTTGCGGCGCGTAGTGCTGCTGCGGGTTTCTCAACGGTGTAAGGCAGTCCCGCATCAATTCCAGCGTCAATACCCTCATGTTCTCTTTTGCCTGCATGTCGATATAGACGAACGAGGCAATGAACGCGGTGTTGAGCGCAAGTATGCCGATAACCAACGGGCTTCCCCGCAGGCTGTCCACGACATTGTTGGCCAAGCCACTCGGATTGTTTCTGTTCTCGTTAGGCAACGGCTGTCCCTCCGGGGTCGAGAAGGGCAACGGCCCGGTCATGTTTGATTACAGTACCTTCGCGCCACTTGACGCGTCCGTTCGCGTCCGCTGTGTAGAGCGGTATGTCGCCCGTAGGGTACTTCCCGGTAAGCAACAAGTCACACTCCTGACGGCGACGCTCAATAATCTCCGGGGGCTTGCGCCACTGCATGAATGCCTTTTCAATCTCCGGGTTCGATGCGTGGTTATTCCACAACTTCACCCAACTGGCCCTGCCGATTGCCCCGGTATTGTAGTGGAACGACACCGCAGCGTCGAACTCGTGCTGTTCCGGCTTGCGCTTCTGCATGGCAAGGTTCACGCCCCGCTCGTACTTGATAAGCGTGTCCAAGAATATCTCGAACACCTTGTCCACCGGAATGTCCCCGGTGAACTTTTCCGGGTTGTACGGTGAGTTCGGCAAGGCGTGTTTCGTTGCGCCAATGCCGATTGTCCATACGCCGACGCTGTCCTTGTAACGGTTTGTAACAACCGCTTCATGGTGGGCTAGGGCGAGCATTCCGCGTATGGACGTTCTCATGGTCAACCTGCTGTCAGAACGACTGACCTTGACTTGCAAACCAAGCCCTGATCTTGCGGCTTTCGGACGGCAGATACAGCTTGCGGTGCTTGACACCAACTGCCGCAGACGCCTTGCCCAGCCAGCAAGCCGGGGTCATGTCTGCCAAGTCTTTTTCAAGCCGGTCGCGGATCGGCTTCGAGACAAGGCGGTAGCCCACGTCATACCAGAACAGGGCATGGACGGCAGGAACACAGTTCGGCGTGGCCACGGAGTAGACGCCGGTCCCGTCGTAAGGGTCGGCCTTGGCAGCGCCAACGGCGACCATTGCGGCGCACATTGCAAAGATTAGTCCGAGAATTGCATTCTTCATGGGTTTGTCCCTCATGTTACTGGGCTGGTCAGGTTCGAGGTTGCATTGGCGCTTCCCTCGCTATTGGTTGCCGTCACCCGGCAGTACAGAGGAAGTCCGACGTCCCCGGCGACCGGGGTGTACGAAATTCCTGTGGCCCCCGCGATATCTCCGACAGTAAATTGCCCCCACTGGTAGGTGTACGTCGGCGCAGGGGTGCCGCTCCATACTCCGGGGCTACAAGATATCTGCACCCCGACGGAAGCCGCAGCCGGGATACTTGGCGCTGTGGTGTTCACTGGAACGGACGAAGCCGCAGCCTGTTCACGCCGCCGCTTACGAGCATGGTACAGTGCCGCCGCACGAGCGCCGCTCCCGCCCCGATATCCTCCGGGGGGCTTGTACCGGGGTGGTAGCGTTCCCATGCGGCGACCTCCTTACGTCCGGGTGATATCGGTCAGGGTGTAGCCGCCCTGCCCAACCACTTCGACCGTAGCGCGAGTGCTGTCTGCCGTCAGCATGTCGTCGGCATTCAACGCTTGTGCGATAGCCTTGGCCACGTTGGCCTTGGTCACGTCCGCCCCGACAGTCACGTTCACCGTCTTCTCGAACGATCCCGTAGACGGGCTGGTCAGGGTCACACGAAAGCCGGTCACGGTGGCCGTGTCCGGGGACTTCTCGTTAACCGTGATCACGCCCATCATAACGTCAGGCTTATACACGACGGTCAGTTCGAGTTCTTTCTCACCAATCACGGCAGGCGGGTTGACGCCGCCGGTCACGGACATGGTCGTGAGCAAGTTGTTCACGTCGTCCGTGGCCGCAACGGACACGGTAAGGCCGGTGGCGCTTGCGGTAAGCAGGGGTTCCGCATTCAAGGCCGCAGCCACGAGTGCCGCCTGTTCCGCAGGTTCGGAGAGCGGCGGGATCGCCACGTTAACCGAGCCGGGGGTCGGGGTGCCGGGGCCGGGGTCGATACCCGTGTCCACGTTGTAGCTTACGGTGATGGTGGCCTCGACGTTCGGGGACCGCTTGCCCCCGAAGTAGATGGTCCCCGCCCCTGCATCGACGCCTGCGTCAACGCCGGGGATGGAGCCGCCGCCCGATCCCATGACCCATGTGTACTTCAAATGACGAAAGCGTTCCGGGTAGTGGCGGATACGCTTGAGGATGCCGACAGACATTGTCCGTTCCTTTCCTAGCGCAAGGACTTGCGGACGCGCCGCCCCTCACGGTTGACTGCGTTTTGGGGAAGGGAAGCCACGTCCGGCAGCTTGTGACCCGCGCCGCTCCGGTCGGGCTTTGCAGGGGCTTTCGCTGAATTGGCTGTGTCGGGCTTTGTTTCAAGCTGCTGTTCCATGACTTCCCTTCCTTTGTAGCCGGGGGGCGGGGTCTTGCCCCCCGGCCTGTTCACTAGATATCGCTGATGAGTACAGCGATACCGACCTGCTTGCGCTCCGGCGCAACGCGGGTCCAGTTGGCCGGGAGGGCCAGTTCGGCATTGGTCGGAGAAACCCCGGTCATGGTGGTCGAAGTCCATGCAAACCCGTACGGGTGCATGCAGAACTCGCGACGGGTCCAGAGTTCTTCGATACCGCCACCGTCACCGCCACGCGGACGACGATCAACTTCGACGGGGACGCGCGGAGTGCCTTCACCCCATGCGAACGCATCACGCGCCAGCAGGTAGGTGTGGGCGACCGAGCCGTCATTGAAGCAATCGTCGTCACGGATGACCTGATAACCGAGGTAGGTCGGGAACTTCACCTTGCCATCGCTGTCAGGGATGAAGTCGATCAGGTTCAACTTGGCAAGCTGGGCATACACCTTGGAGTGCATGATGATGGCCGACAGACGGTCGTCTGCGTCGCCCATCGTTGCCCCAGCGTCGATGACCGCTTCGGCGCTGATCTGCGAGCCGGTAATGTCGAGAACCATGTCCCCGCCATCGTTGGCCACGTTATCAGCTACGATACCGCTGATGGACGAGATCATCATCTTTTCCATCTGGTTTGCCCAGTAGGTCGAAACCCGGTTGGACACCATCTTGAGCGGATCGTCACCGGCAAGAGCCTGCACCAGATCGGCGCTCGACCAGCCTTGGTTGCGGTTGTGACGAACGGCGACGTCCGAGGCAGCACTCACCTTGAGCGGCGTTGCTTCCGAGGTTTCGTCATCGCTTGAGATATTCTCGTCACCGGACAGGTCGTTCCAGTGCGGGAGGTTAACAGTCTGACCGCCGCCGGAGAGGAACGACGCGATGACGCCATTCGACTGCATGAGGCCAGCCTGAAAGATACGTGCCTTCTCGGCAGTCTCGCGCATCATGTACTTGGCGAAGACTTCCGGGACGACAACATCAGAGAGCCGAGTGCTCATTGTTTTGTCCTTTCAAGACATTGAGTGCCGTGCGTTATTGCCGACACTACTGACCACGCAATCCATAGTCTTCGGGCTTCTCGCCCGCAGCACGGATCAACGTGGCTGCTTTGGCCGGATCGTTCTTGATGAGCAGAGATTGCTCCGTCATGTTGAACTCCTTTTCGCTGAATGGGTTTTTGCCCATTGAAGCGGGACCGGAGTACAGCGTGTCTTCGGCAAACATTTTGGCTCCAATGCGCGCAAGCGCCTTGGCGACCTTGGCAGACGTGATCATGCCAGACTGGGCGTCGATGATCCCGGACGCGATGAAGTCCTCGCGCACCCCCAGTTGCGTCATTGCACGACGCGACATTTCGAGGTTGCGCTTGTACCCTTCGCTTTCGGTATCGCCCCACTCCTTGACGATATCACTGTGCGCTTTTTCGATCTGGGTGACACGCGCTTCGGACTGCTGTCCGAGTGTGCCAGCCATTTCACGCACATACTTCGCATGAAGAACATCGGCTTGACGCGGAGACAGCCCCGCATCGTGCGCCCAGTTCTTGAACTTCATGGCGAAGTGACTGTCATACGGCATGTCTTCCGGGACACCTTCGGGCATATTGAATTGATATGCGTCCGGTGTTTCCGGCCTGCCCATCTTGGCGTAGAAGCCGTCCCACTCGTCTTGTCCGGCGTCTTCCGCCGGGGGCGCGAGGGTCTTCTCACCAAGTTTGCTTACCAGTTCACGGTAGGACTTCATGGCCGCGTTAGCGTCCTTCCATCCCTTCTGCTCAACGAGTGTCCGGGTGTCAGCGTCAAGGCTGGCCGTCCAGTCGTTCGGGGTTCCGCTTTCCTGACCCGATCCGTTCAAGTCAGTACCGACGGGGGCCGCTCCTGCCGTATCCGCCACGGGGGCGGGGGCGGGGGCGGGGGATTGACCTCCATCACCGCCTACCGCTTCTGCGGGGGCGGGGGCGGGGGCCGGAGTTGCTGCTGCTGACGCAGCGGTATCCGCCGAGGCGGGCGCTGCCTGTGCTGCTTCACTCAAAACAATTCTCCTTCTGCTTGGGACACGAACGCTTCGTGTCTTGTTGCTTCTTCGAGGGCCATGCGCTCATACGGCGTCATGGACGTATTCGCTACGATCACCCCGAACACCGAGCGAGCGCCTTCGTGGTAGGCGCGCTCGTCGTGGGTGAGGCCGGGGGGCTGTACCTTGTAGAACCCGCTGATCTCGGCCAGATGCACCAGCACCATTTCGCGCTGGTTCGAGGTCGGGTTGCCGAAGAACATTTCGCGGTAGGCGTTGGACAAGTCCATCTTGACCGTCGCGCCACGGCGGTTGCCCTTGTCGCGGGTGCCGGATGGTCCGTAGAACGCCCTGTGTTCTTTGCGTTCCATCACTGATTAGCCCCCGGAATTGGCAGGCCAGCGACCATGCTGGGGTCGATACCGGCGTTCTGCACCATTTCGGCCATGCCGCCCATGCCCTCGGCCACGGGGCCAAGCTGGGCGGCGCTGTCCATCGCCTGCGAAGCCATAGCTGCGGCCTGCTGCGCGCTTGCTGCTGCCGCGCGTTCCTGCCGAAGCCGTTCGACCAACTGCGGGTCGCGTTGCGAAAGCGGCGGTGCGCCAAGCAGGTAGCGGGCGCGTTGGAGCATGGCGTCGGTGTCGAAGTTGTCGAGGACGTCCGGCACGAACTGCGCCATGCCCGCACCAAATTCGAGGGTCTGCTGCATGCCCGTGACTTCCGGCATCATGCGAGCGCGGTCGATGGGCGAGTTGAAGCGGACGCCGACGTCGCGGCCCCGCAGGCTGTCGGGTGGCGCAAGGATGCTGTCGGTGTCGAAAGCACCCTTGCGCGTCAGGATACCAAGTTCCCTGTCCACCAAGCGGGACAAGCCCACTTGGATACGGCTCGCCGCAGGGCCTAACAGTTCACCCTTTTCCTGATTTCTGATTGCTGCCTCGGTCGCCGACATATTCGGCTTGTCGGTAAGGACAGCGAACAGGTCGGAGAACAGGGCTTGGCGGATATGCTGCCGCCGGAGTTCCATCGTTGCCTCGAAGAACCGGGGGTCGCCGGGGGCGAGGACGGGGGCAACGAGGGGCCGTCCCGTGTTTGGATCAATCATCTTGGGGTTGATGGCCCCCGGATTGAGATTGACGGGACGGTCCAGTTCGTACGCGGTCGCCACGGGAGGACGTATGGACAGTTGCGACGCCATCAAGCTGTCACGGGACATAAGCTGCAACGACTTGAGTTCCGGCAGCGCGATCATCGCGGGGCTTTCGCCGTAGGCCGTCGTCGTCGGCAGGGTCCACGTATAGACCACGAACGGAAACTCGAAGAACCCGCTTTCGGAGATCATGTGCATCTGATCGAGGTCGATGTAGACGCTGGTGTATGGGTGTTCGCCCATGAAGCCGGAGCATTGCTCCTTGGGCATCACCACATGAAGGAACTGGAAGCGTATGTCCTGCCGCGCGGGGTCAGCGGCGTGAGCCTTCACGACGTCGGAGTTCTTGTCCCCGAAGCGTTCCATCGCCTGTACCGCCGACAGCCGGAAGCTGCGGATACAGGTGTCATGCTCACCGAAGTCGTCACAACCGAGAAACGCCTCGTTGAGCGGGACCGGCATATACCGCATGGGTATCTGCCGCTCGTTCTTGGAGCGGGTGCCGAAGGCTTCCTCGGCAAAGTAGACCCCCGTTCCGAGGGCCAGCGTGGAAGACAATGCGCGCTGGTGTGAGAGAAGCCAGCCAGAACGGGGGTCATAACGTACGCCGAACAGGTAGTTGGCTATGCGATCCAGCCATTCTTCCTCGCCCAGCGAAGGTTGTGGTGCGTCAGGATCGGTCAGCGTCAGTTCGTGCCAAAGCTGGCCCTGCGGAGTGATCAGGCTTTCGATCCCGGACGTGACGCGGTCGAGGGCGATGGCCCCCGTGGCGTCATACATTGTCCGGGAACGTCTGGCCGAGCGAGGCTCGGCCCACGTCTCATCGAAGGTACGCCCCCCACGGCTTTCCATGTGGTCAAGCCGGGGGCCGGACGGATAGCAGACGGCGTTGATCTCACGCCAGACGCTTTCCCATCCGGCGCGGTCCCCCGCCATCTTCTCAAACCGTGCGATGACCTTCCTGATTTCGGTAGCCATGTCAGACCAACTTCGTCCCCTTGTTGCCCGACGACGTGGTGGCCGGGGTCGCCGCGCCCCCCGCCGAAGCGGTAGCGGTGCTGCCCCCGGCGCTGCTGTCGCCAAGCGGGTTGGTAAGAATGGTCCCCGAACGACCCATCATCATCCCCCGGCGACGGCGCATTTCCGTCTGCTGGGCGACGAGGTCTTCCTCGCGTGGGTTAGGGGGTGCCGGGATGGGCGGCGGGGCCGCAGGTTTGGATGAGCCTCCGAAGCACATGCTGGAATATCCTTTGTCGTTCGTGTCGTAGTCTGTATGACGCGAAAACCTGCAAACCCTAAGCGACCCTTAACTCATTTTTCTTGCGTTGTCCACGGGCGCGGTAACGCTCGTGCGCTTTCCATATCGTCCTGTCGGTCCACGCATACAGCGTGAAGTCCTCACCATTCTTGCCAAAACGCGGCAGGCTGGCCTCTTTCGTAGCCCCCATCATGGTCAGCCAGCGGTGGGCGAGATCATGGTCGGCCAGCGCCCGCACTTCCAGCCGCTTCGGACGGTGGGTCTTCATCATGTAGGTAAGCTGCCGTCCCATGATGAACTCGGTCATTTCCGGGATGGCCCGCTTCATGCCGTGTGTCCCAAAGGCCCAAGCCGTCCACAGGGTCGGACAATGCGTCACTGACCAACCGAACGCGGCAACGGGGTTGGCGTTGGTGTCGTAGCAGACGAACCGGCAGTCCTCCGGCGCGGTATCGAAGCACAGCAACGCCGCGTGGGCCGGGGTGATATCGTCGGGCAACTGGCACAGTATCTCGTGGGCATCACGCTCGCGCATGTGAGCGCCGATGTAGGAGACGTCGCGGACGCAGGCCCTAGAGATCATACCTTGGTCCCCTTCGGGTGGCCGATCCGGCGGTTTGTCTCGCGGCTCACGACGCGAGTTTTCTTGCCGAGACTGCCCTTCTTGCCCTTGGGCGCGACGTGATGCACTTCCTTGCCGTCGCCCTTGCGCACCTTGCCAGCCTTGGCGGCATCAGCGCGGGCCTTGTTGCGCTCGGCCCGCCGCTTTTTCTGGTGCGGCTTGGCGTGGTCGCGGGCGTACTCACGCTTGTAGTCACGGTCTTCCTTGGGCGTTGGCATCCAGATATTCCTCCAATGTGAGCGGCTTTTTGCCGACAGCCTGCACAATCCGTATCCAGTCAGCCATTATACGCTTGCCCCCCGCGCGGCACAGCGCCTCGTACTGCTGCGGGTGAAGAAAAAGGTATAAATCATCCATACCGGCGTTTCCTTACAGGGCGAAAAGCATTATCGCACCGTACACGGCAAACGACCACACGGCGACAGCAAGCACGACACAACCAGCCATTATGACGTTTGGCATCACCATTGCTCCAACAGGTCAGGGATTTCGGCCACGTACTGCGACTGCTGCCCCCGGCCATTCAACCGCGCGACGTCATAGGTCGGGAATTGCTGGGAGAACGTAAGAGCCACAGCATCAGCAATGTCAGGGCTAGGAAGACCCTTGGCCTTGAGATCATCCTTGCTCTCAATGAGCAGACGCCCGCGATTGTCATACGTGTAAGTGATGCTCGTAACGTCGTCCTCGAACTCCTGCGCAAACTTGAAGTTCTCGTGGATCGACGCATCCTTGCGGAGCCAGTCCCGGAGCCGCGCGTAGCATTCCGCCCGGTGGTTGGCGAACTTCCGGTCATCCGCAGCTTTTCTCGCAACATTGACGTCCTCGACATTGGTGAACCCAAGGTGCCGCAGGCGGTCGATGACGCCGCCCCCGACCCCGATCCCGTCCACGAAAATCATCCGGGGGCGATACAGGTTGGCGTGGTTGGCGACCCGCTGGGCCGTCTCCATCAAGTCCTTCCCCTTCCAGATGAGGCAGTCCACCAACCGCTGTCCTTCCCGCACGACAAGCACAGAACGGTCGTCCCCGAACCTTGCGACGTCCACCCCGAACACCACGGGCAGGTTGGGGTCGGCGGGGACGGCGCGGTCGCGGGCTTCCTCAATATCAGCCCCCGAAACCAACTGGTCGTAGCCTTCAACCTCGAAGCTGCACTCCAATTCCCGCGCATATTCATTCGGCCCCATCTGATCACGCATCTGCCGCAGTTCTTCCGGGTGGATGGCATCAGTCTCGGAAGCCTTGAACACCGCCGAGTACCACTCGTCCGGGTGTTTCTGGGCGTATCTGAATTGCTTGAAGAATGCACCGCGCGTCTTGGCGGTGCCAATGATCGACAGCCACCCCTGCCGGTCGGACAGCGCAGGACGGATAACTTCCGGGAGCGCACGGGGGTCACAATCCTCGTACTCGTCAATCGTACAGCCGTCCAAGTAGATACCGCGCATGCGCTCGTACGCCGTGCTGTCCAGCGAGTAGAGCCTTATGGTGCTGCCGTTGAGCAACCGGACGGACAATTCCGCCTCGTTCACCTTGGTATTCGGCAGCGGGTACGTGTACTGCTTGAGGTACGACCAGACCACGTCCTTGATCTGGGCGTAGGTCGGCCCGCAGAAGGCATACCGGCCAGTGCCGGACGTGTCCTTGAGCGCCTTGTGGATCGTATCCATCAGCGCCGCCACGGTCTTCCCGGCGCGACGATGCGCAACAATGCACGAGAACCGCTGATACCGCTGGTGGAACGGCACGAAGTAGTCGCGGGGCTTGTATCCCAGATACAACTGCTTTCCGACCGTGTTTGAGTGGGTGCCGGTCATCAGATGAGACGCCTTGTCAGCCGCGACGAAGGCAGGATCGGCCTGATACTTGACCTTTTCAGCATCTTTCGGGGGCCTTTTGAGCGCCAGATGGCGCTGGCTGGTCTTTCTGTTGATTTCCTTGCGGTCATTCGCGGTTGTGAGGCGGTCAGCGCGCCTGCGGGACACGATACGGCCCTTCTCGTCCCGCTCCATGATGACGCCGCCGGGGTCACGGGCGAAAGCACCGTCAATCTCCGGGTGTTTCGGGTACGGGTCGGGCATCCGTGACCTCTAGTACAGTAGCTTCGACCGTGGAGACGCTTTCCAGCGCCGCTTGAGGCTCATGTTCAATCGTCTGGCGGGCCGGTGTCTCCGGTACGCCCGTGATAATCGTGATGTTCTGCTGCAATCCCGGTGCGACCGGCCCGTTCTGGGGGTTTTCCTTCCACTCGTCGGGGTCCGCATTCTTGAGCGC
>Ga0180438_10001307_pt1 | contig 44281 bp, 36 predicted proteins | sample SS_ome_12_FD_132455 | JGI IMG/M metagenome (GOLD analysis project Ga0180438, IMG submission 132455) | Hypersaline lake sediment archaeal communities from the Salton Sea, California, USA - SS_3_D_2 metaG | ecosystem: Environmental > Aquatic > Non-marine Saline and Alkaline > Hypersaline >...
AGTCAAGTTCTTGTGGCATGGGGTGTAGCTCCTTTCTCCGGGTTGCTGCCCGGGTTAGGGTTGAGGGTTACACCCCTTGTCTATATCACCTACTCAATTCCGCACACAATACGTTACACAACATGCCTCTCCGCAGTTCTCGACAGTACCCTATGGCAATGTTATAATACTTACAGAACCACGGCTGCGATGAGACGGAGGTGGTAAGCGATGAAATCAAGGGCGATGCTGATAAGCGCTATCGTACTTGCCCCCGCGCTTTTTCTCTCCTGCGGAAGCGACACGTGCACGAATCCCGAAGATGAGTCAGAGTACTCGCGCGGGACACCGGAAGAGGTTGTGCAGGCCTTCGCACTTGCGATTGAGACAAGAGACATCGACATATATGAAGAGTGTCTCAGCGATGACTACCTGTTTGAGTTCATTCCGGAGGATGCCGAAAGCGTGGGATTGCCGCCGGATGAGCCCTGGTGGGGAGCTGCCGAAGACCTCGCGGCAATGGAGAGCTTCTTTTCCGACACGACCATAATTAAAGTTGAAGCCGAAATATGGGTGGATTCGCCTGCGGTCTCGAGAGACAAGAACTCCAGCATGAGATGCTGGCCGTATATAAAGGTGTCAATGCAGAGGGCCGGCTGGTCTGAACCGGCTATGATGACTGTCGAGGACACCTGGCTCTATTTCGAGTATGTTAGAGATGAGGCGGACACGAACCTCTGGCGTATCTTGAAGATGAGGGAAGAACTCAAGGAGGGACTCAAGAGGGGGGCGCCGTTGGCTACCGAGCCCGTCACGCTCGGCCGCATAAAGGACATGTTCCGACCCCGGAGCGAGTGCGAGATCAGCCCGCGGTCGACTCCCGAGTGTCTCTTCAGGGCATTCGACCTGGCCATGAACTGCAGGGATATCGACGCCTATTACGCCTGCCTCCACGACGAATACCTGTTTGTATTCACTGCGCCCGACGCCGATGATATGGGACTGCCGCCGCTCGAACCGTGGTGGGGATTGGCCGAGGAGGTCAGTGCAGTGGCCAGACTGTTTTCGGATCCCGGGATCACCATGGTCAAGTGCGCTCTACATATTGAGGCCGGCCCTTGGCCCATCGAGAACGGTTTCTTCTACGAGCTTGATCCCGACATCACTGTGGTGATGGAAAGACCGGGCTGGAGCGAGCCCCTTGTCTACGAAGTCGAGGCGACCTGGCTCGAAGTGGAGGTCGTCCCGGATCCATATTGCCCCGAGAAGTGGGTTTTCGAGCGCATGTATGAGGTCTTCAAGGAGGGCCCTACGGCCGCCGGGGGATCCCATGCGGGACCTATGGTCGAGGGATCCACCTTCGGCGGCATTAAGGCGATATACGAGTAGGCCGGTTTCCCGGCCTACTCGGTATGTTTCCTTTATCTGGCTGTTCTCTCTGGCTAGCCCTTCACGTATTCGTCGTACTCGGGCTGCCACATGCGCCTGCGAATCTCGTTGGCCGACAGGGGCTTCCTGATGCTGGCCTTGGCCTCGGGGTCCTTTATTGCCGCCTTTACCACCTCTGCGGCTATGTAGGCCGAGATGTCCCGCACCTTGTCCGCCGCGGTGATATTGCGCTTGGAGTCGTCGCGTATGCCCGGAAGCACATGCCCCTGGGACAGTAGCTCACCCTCGAACTCCTTCGTGTACTTGTAGAGAGCAACTGCGGAAGCCGTTACCATATTGTCAGTTACGACCTTTGCGCCGCTCTCGACCACGCCGCGTCCCAGGCCCGGGAACGTCAGGAAGTTATTTGCCTGCGCGATGGGGTGGAGCCTTCCGTATTTGACCGGCTCGAACGGGCTTCCGGTGGCGACGATGGCCTTGCCCTTGGACCACTCGAATATCTGCGCCGGCGTAGCCTCATGGTTCGAAGTCGGATTAGACAGCGGGAACACGATGGGGCGCCTGTGCACGCACATGGCCTTGATTATGGGCCTGGTGAATTCCCCGGCCTTACCCGATGCGCCGATCAATATGCCCGGCTTCACCTTGTTGACAAGGTCTTCAAGCGAAACGCGGCCTTTGAAGTTCTCTTTTCTCGCGAACTGGGCCTTATGCGGCGGGAGGTCGTCGCCCCGGTCCTCGTATATGAGGCCCCTGGAGTCGGTAAGGTAAATCTTGGAAAGCGCCGCCTTCTCGCTGAGCCCCCTCGCCATGAGGCCGTATCGAATCTGGCGCGCGATGCCGATGCCGCCGGCGCCGGCTCCATGTATGACTATAACGGAGTCCTTGATGTTGCGTCCGCTGACATCAAGCGCGCCGAGAAGCGCCGCGTAGACGACCGCGCCGGTGCCCTGGATGTCGTCATTGAGACATCTCGTATTGTGTCTGTATCTTTCGAGGATGTCGAATGCCTTCTGTCCGCTGAAGTCCTCAAATTGAAGCACGGCGTCGGGCATGACCTTCTTGAAGGACTCGACGAATTTGTCCATAAAGATGAAGTAAGTGCCCTTCTCGAGCCTGGCGTGCCTGACGCCAAGGTAGTCCTTGTCCTGTAGGAGGGCTTCGGAGTTGGTGCCGACATCGAGGTCCACGGGCAGGCATGTCGTCGGCGCGAAACCGGCCGCCAGCGTGTAAAGGGCCAGTTTGCCCACAGTGATCTGGGAACCGCCGATGCCCTGGTCGCCTATGCCGAGGATGCCCTCGCTATCGGTCACGACTGCGATCTGTATGTCCCTGTTCGCGAGCCGCGATAATATGTCGTCCACATGGTCGATGTTCTCGGTGGTAATGAAGATGCCCGCCGGCCGCGCCATCCTGTGGCTCCAGGTCTGGCATGCCACACCCACCTCGGGGGTATAGATGATGGGCAAGAACTCTTTGAGGTGATCCGTGACCACCCTGAAGAAGAGAGTCTCGTTCCTGTTCTTCAAGTGCCTCAGGGCCGAGTAGAGAAGGTCGGGGTCGGAGATGCCCGTGCGCTTTATATTTCTGTATGCGATCTCCGACTGCTGGACTATGCTCCTTACGGCCGGAGGCAGCAGCCCCTCGAGCCCGAGCTCCTGTCGTTCGCGCTGCGTGAACGCCATGCCCTTATTGAGAAACGGGTCGTTGAGGAGGTCTCTTCCGGTCTTCTTGATTTTGCGCGTCTCTCCGCCATTGGACTCAGGAATTACCGTCGCCGTCCTCGCGCGGCTCTTCCGGGCCGCTTTCCGGACAGCGGTTTTGGGGGATTTCTTGACGGACTTCTTTGCAGCCTTCTTCACGGCCTTCTTCTTGGTTGCCACTTTGGCCTCCCAGTTAGAGCCCGGTGGGCTCTCCACCTATGTGTTTTTGCCGGCCCCGAAGGCGGCCGGCGATATCTTTTGGGCACATCGCGCTTACCATAAGCTACTCGTCCCCGCTTGGCAAGACCCAGTTCATATTAATTCCGGATAGCCGATGTCGCCGGGCGGCCGCTTGACGATCGCCGGCTCAGATGTTATCCTAACCTTGTACGACCCCTGTGTAATGAAAAATCTAATAACTCCCGCGTGGCTTCAACTTCAAGGAGGAATCGCATGCAGGCACGTCTTGCCGGAACCGCCCTCGTAACTTTGATTATCTTAGTCGTCCTGTCGCCGCAGATCGCGCTCTCCCAGGAAGGGGAGTTCCCGACCCTGAAGGGGCACTATCTCGGCCAGGTGCCCCCGGGGATGGAGCCCAGGCTCTTCGCTCGCGGCATAGTCTCCCATCCCGATTACAGAACCTATACATATGTATTTCTTCCCAACGGCAATGAGTGCGTATTCGATTATTACGGAGACAACGAGTACAAGGACGGAGCTCTTTTCACGACGCGCCTTGAGGACGGGAAGTGGATCGAGCCCGTGCCGGCCGGCCTCTTCGCCGGAATCGACAACGTATTCCTGCCGCGGGTCTCCCCGGACGGCGAGACCTGGTTCTTCACCTCGACATCGCTCGAAATGCCCGAAGGAGTGGAGGGGAAGACTCCTCTCTTCTATATCAGGAAGGACGGCTCCGGCTGGACTGAGCCGCGATACCTCACGCAGGCAATACATGCCTCGGCCACCGAAGACGGCAAGGTCTACTACATGGTCGAGGGCCGGGACGGCAGCTACCCGGGCTTCAGGCAGCCGCTAAAGGGTGGTTACGGCGACCTCGGATGGTGCCAGCCCAGAGACTACTTCGGCGGCGATATGGCTCATCTCGTGGTGGCGCCCGATGAGTCCTACATGATCTTCGATTCGGAAAAGAGGCCCAGGGTGGGGGAGTGCCGGCTCCACGTGAGCTTCAGGAAGGCCGACGGAACCTGGACCATGCCTATGTCCTTAGGCAGTCTCATAGAGCTCAAGGCCTCGATGGCCTGGATTTCGCCCGACGGCAAGTACATTTTCTTCAAGGCTTATGACGACGTCTACTGGGTGGACGCGGGCATCGTCGAGAAAATCAAGCCCAAAGGCATAACCGCGAAGAAGAAGTAAGAGCCACCGGCTCTTTGGCTTCTCCGCAGCCGCAGCTCCCTTCCCATGCTCCGATGTAGTGCTCGCAGTCGTGGCCACGCGGGTGGTTGTCCTCCAGGCCGGCCTGGATCGTCGGGGCGTCACCGGTGCCCACCGTATTGACGGTCCACGTGCGGGCCAGCAGGGGGGAGGCCGCAAAGAAGATACATAGTAAGGCACATATGAATCAAGAGAGCAAACAGCCAAGTCAATGCCGTTTCGGCCCGTGCGGTAGGCCTCCGCGACGCCGTCGGCGATATGGCGGCGTCATGAAAAAAGGCAAGATTATGCTAACGATCTCCAATCATGCCATGGAATAAGCTGATAGCATTTGGGCCCAATTCGTGTTATAATGGAAAAGAGAGCAAAATAGGCCGGCAGAGGACTATGCCCGTGGCCTCTGCGGCGCCATAACGGACCGGGCATAAGGAGTGAAGGACATGACCCTGCGCACATACCGGCTTTCTACAACGGTACTGGCGGGTGCAGCGCTTGCTTGCCTGCTCTTTATCTCTGTCGCTCCCCGGGGCACGGTGGAGCCAATGACCCCCGCTGCCACAATTGCGCAGCTGTTGTATTCCCAGGACCCATTCGACCAGATCGTCCGCGGCGTCACCCTGCGGGGGCTCGCGCAGCAGGCGGCCAGGACCGGGTCCATAGATATCGGGCCGGTTGACGTCTGTCTCCATCCCGACACCAGTCCCGAGGACGCCGAGCGGATACTGAGGGAGCTTCCGACTTATATCCCATTGCTTGAGAACGGCATGCTGGGTTACAACCGGAGCAACCGCTGGTCGTATACCTGCATGGACGGCGCCACCGGATCAATCGGCGACCCCATAACCATCACCTGGGGTATTGTCCCGGACGGGACCTGGGCCGACGGCGGCAGCAGCAACCTGTTCGCCGTGTTCGACGCGCAATTCGGCGGTTCACTCTGGATGAACAAGGTAAGGAACGCCTTCGACCGCTGGGAGGCGGTCATCGGCATCACTTATATAGAGGTATCGGATGACGGCGCCAGCATGCCCGGCAGCGGCGGTTCCGTGGGCGTGCGCGGAGATGTCCGCATCGGCGGCAGGTCGATTGACGGCTCCGGGAACGTGCTGGCATACAACTACTACCCCAATTGCGGCGACATGGTGCTCGACACGGACGATGCCAGTTTCTACAGCATCCCGATCGGCAACTATGGCAACCTCAAGAACGTCGTATGCCATGAGCACGGCCATGGCATGGGCCTCGGCCACGTTATCCCCGAGAACTGCACCAAGCTCATGGAGGCCTATCAGTGCGGCGGAGGCACATTTGTCGGTCCGCAGGACGACGACATACGCGGCGGCATGCGCAACTACGGCGACCGTTACGAGAATAACGATACCAACGCCGAGCCGACCGACCTCGGCACAATAGTCGATACGCTCAGGGTCGAGACGGTGTCCATAGATAACGGGGTTTCCGATGTCGACTGGTATCTCATAAACTGCACGAGCCTCGACCTGACCATAGAAGTGGATCCCATAGGCTCGGGCTACATGTGCGGCCCCGAGGGCGGCACGGCTTCGTGGGTGAGAACCGATTCCATATCCGATCCGGACATAGAGCTATACGATGCCACAGGTACGACGCTGCTGGAGAGCGCCACGAGCTGCACGATGTGCGAGACGGAGGTGCTGAGCTGCACGCTTCCGAGCACTGGCAGCTACCAGGTCCGCGTATTCCGCAAGACCGGTACGGGCAACAATGTGCAGTGTTACAACATGACCATTTACTATGATGAAGGGTCGGGCATCGAAGTGGCGAGCGGGGACGACGGTCTTGCGACCTCGGTCTATCCGAGCCCCTTCGCCGGCCAGACCACGGTCAGGTTCATGGCACCGGCCGAGGGAGCTTATGCGGTCGATGTATATGACGTCGGCGGCCGGCGCTCGAGATCTATGGAGGGCTACGCATCAGGGCCGGGCTGGGTCGAATCCGTATGGGACGGGCGCGACCAGGACGGACGGGAAGTCGCAAGCGGGATTTATTTCATACGAGTCCGCCTGGCCGGCCTCGTGGAGACGGACCGGGTGCTCGTGGTGCGTTAGGCCCGGGACTCGAGACCAGCTGAATGGTTACAATTTAATCAGAACAACAGACATATTTCAGAGGTAGATAGAGAAAAGCGCGGCGCAGCAGCCGGACAAGGCAGGCGCCGCGCTCTTCTTTTCGGGCGGATGCCGCCGGGGTCCCTTGTCAATCCGCGCGTCGAGACCCGGCGCCTTCCGGGGGCCTTGCACCGGTGGGCTCGACACCCGGCCCTTGCCGCAGGCGAACCATTCTGGTACAATCATAGCGAGCAAGCGAGGAGGTAGACCTCACCATGAAAACCAGATCAATCCTGGCTGCACTTGCCCTCCTGTCGCTCACGATTCTCGTCTCCTGCGGAGACGATAACGGTGCCAATGCCAACGGCGGGCCTGAATACTCGCGGGCGACGCCGGAGGGTCTCATTCGCGCCCTTGCCTTTGCCCTCGAGGAAGAGGAAATCGACGTCTACGCTGAATGTCTGCATGATGAGTATTTATTCGAGTTCCTGCCCGAGGACGCCGACAGCGCGGGCCTTCCCCCCGATGGGCCCTGGTGGGGAAAGACCGAGGACGTGGAAGCCACGTCCAACATGTTCGCGGCCGCGTTCGTTACGCGGATCGAATGTGAATTGCCTGTCGACTTCGGGCCGTGGGCTACCGACGAAGGCTTGGGCTTCAGACTCGATGCGATAATCAAGGTGACCAGCGAGGCGGGTGGCTATACTGAGCCGCGGGTATACATGGTCCAAGATTCGTATCTATATGCAGAGGTCGTAACTGACCCATATGATGGCGGCAAGTGGGTCTTCAAGGCTCTTGTGGAGGCAAAGAAGGAAGGCCTCACAGCCGGGCCGGGGCCAGACCCGGGCAGGCTTACGGAGCCTACGACTTTCGGCGGCATAAAGGTGTTGTTCAGACCGGAGGGCTTGTGAGTTGAACCAAAAGCAGCCCTGCTTCTCAGACGGCATGCCCGCCAGGTGCCCGGCATGCGGTTCGGACAGAATCGCGAGGATTCTCTGGGGCCTGCCGGTGTACTCCCAGGAGCTGCAGGAGCAAATGGACGCAGGCAAGGTGGTTCTGGGCGGATGCTGCGTATCCGACTTCGATCCCTGCCGGACATGCCTGGGCTGCGGTGCTGACATCTACAAGGAGACGCTCAGAGGCAAGGTGGGCAGGGAGGGTGATTTCCACCGGCCGGCCGGCTAGAAGGGCTGTCCGGAGACTTCGGCAACTGCAGGCCTATGATCTACGTTTGCCGCGCGCGTTCTTCACGAGCCCGGTCAGAGCGGCAGCCGCGTGCCGGGGCCTGAGGCCCCCTTCGAACAGGCTGTAAACCACCGGGATCAGAACCAGCGTAATCAGCGTCGACGAGATGAGGCCGCCTATCACCACGCGCGCGAGCGGGGCCTGGGCCTCGCCGCCCTCACCCAGGCCGAATGAAAGCGGCACAAGCGCGAGCACCGTTGTGGCCGCAGTCATGAGAATGGGGCGGAGGCGCCGCGCGCCCGCGAGCCTGATGGCTTCCATCATTTCCTTGCCCTCATCGCGCCTCAGGCGGTTGGTGTAATCCACGAGCAGTATGGCGTTGTTAACCACGATGCCGGCCAGCATGATGCAGCCTATGAAGGCCTGCATGCTGAATATGGTGGCCGTCAGGATCATCAGGAGGACTATCCCCACTATGGCCATGGGGATGGAGAAGAGCACCACGAATGGATCGCGGAAGGACTCGAACTGGCCCGCCATCACAAGGTATACGAGCAGGACGGCGATGATGAATCCCAGCAGGAGCTCGCGGAAGGCCTCCTGCTGCTCCTCATAGTCGCCGCCGAAGAGGATGGCGAAGTCCCTGGGCACGGGCACTGACCTCAGGCCGTCGCGGATGTCCGAGATCACCGAGCCCATGTCGCGCCCCGTGAAGTTGGCGTCCACGGTTATGATGCGCTCCTGGTCCTTGCGCTCGATGCTGACCGGACCCTCTTCCGGGGCTGTCTTGATGACGTTCCTTAAGATCACCGGCTCGCCGCGGTTATTTACAACCGTAAGATCGAGAAGGTCGTCGAGCTCGCGCCGATCTTCTTCGCTCAGGCGCACGAGTATTCGGTACTCCTTGCCGGCCTCGCGGTAATAGGAAGCATACGTACCGCCGACGGCGGTCTCCAGCGCGTCGCCGATGCGCGCTACCGTAAGCCCCAGGTCGGCGGCCTTCTGGCGGTCTATGCTGATGACGCGTTCGGGGCTCCCTTCCTGGCGGCTCACCCGCGTATCCGTGATTCCCGGAACGTCCGCCACGACTTCTTCGACGCGTGCGGCCAGCCCCTGCGCGGTCTTAAGGTCATAACCGCGCACCTCCACGCTGATATTGTCGCCGCTCGATGAGCCCATGCGCAGCAGAAAGAGTCCCTGGCCCGCTCGCGTCCTCAGCGTAACCCCGGGAATGCCCGAGAGCGACCGCCTGAGTTCGTTTGCGACGTCCTCGCTGCTCCGCCTGCGCTCGGCCCTGGGAACGAGCGTGAGCCTCACCTGTGCGGTATGGCCTCCCCGTGAACGCCAGCCTCCGCCGCCCACGCGGGAGAGCATCGACACCATCTCGGGCACTTCACGGCGCACGGTCTCCTCGATTGCAAGTACGGCACGGTCCACTACTTCGAGGCGAGTCCCCACCGCCATCTCTATGTCTATGCGCACTTCGCCCTCGTCCGCAGTTGGCATCAGCTCCACGCCGATGAAACGGATGAGCACGACGGATACGACGAATAGGACCGCCGTAATGGCTATGACCGATCTCCTGTGACCGAGCGCCCAGTCGAGGCTCCGTCTGTAGCGGTCCTCAATGCCGCATATGACGCGCTCGCTCGCGGCGAAAGCCCGCCTCAGCCAGCCGAGCCCACCCGGCCGGCGGCCGGGGATGCCTGCCTGGGCGGCGCCGGCTCCGGCCCCGGCTGCAACCGGGCCGCCTCCTTCAGCACTGCCGCCTGCGGGTACGCTGCATGGTCGCCTCGGGTCCCCCGCCGCCCCGAACCTCAAGAACTTGCTCGCCAGCACCGGGATCAGCGTGAGAGCTACGATGAGCGAGCACAAGAGCGAGAAACTCACCACGTAGGCCATCTGCCGGAACATGATACCCGAGATGCCGCGTATGAAGACCACGGGGAGGAAGACCACGATGGTCGTGAGCACGCTGGCGAGTATCGCAGCCGATACCTCACCGGTGCCCTTGACTGCGCTCACCTCGGGCGTCTCGCCCTGTTCACGGTGCCGGTATATGTTCTCTATGACCACGATTGCGCTGTCCACGAGCATGCCTATGCCCAGCGCGAGGCCCCCGAATGTCATGATGTTGAGGGTGAAGCCGCTGAAGTACATGAGGCCGAATGTCGCCAGCACCGAGATGGGAATGGCAGTGGCCACGATGGCCGTGGACGAGATGCTCCTCAGGAAGAGAAGCAGGATAACGATGGCGAGTATGCCGCCGAGTATGGCGGAACGACCGACATTGTTCACCGACTGCTTTATGTACGTCGAGGTGTCGATGAGGGGGATGAGCCTTATCTGAGGGAGGTCGCGGTTGATGCGCTCGATCTCGGCGTTGGCGGCCTCGGCCACCTTGACCGTGTTTGCGCCCGACTGCTTGCTCACAGAGATCCGGAGGCCCGGCTGGCCGTCTATGCGTATGAGCTGCCGCACCTCTTCCCATGAGTCCTCAACCTGGGCGATGTCCCTGATCTGTATGGGCGTGCCGCCGCGCATGGTGACTACCGTGTACTCTATTTCTTCGATCGACGTGAACTCGCCCTGCGTCCTTATCAGGACCTCCGACGTTCCCTTCTCGTAAAGCCCGGCGGGCACGTTGCGGTTCTCGTTGCGGAGAGCGGCTATCACGGCCTCGGCGGATATTCCGAGGGCCTTGAGTTTCGCGGCCTTGAGATTGACGTGGACCTCGCGCGTCAGGCCGCCCCATATATCGACGGCCGCCACGCCCGGCACGCGTTCGAGGCGGTACTTGACCTGGTCTTCCGTGAGCTGGCGGAGGTCGCGCGCATTCATATTGCTGGCGACGCCCGTTATAAGAATGGGAAATGCCGAAAGGTCGAACTTGCGTATCATGGGCCGCTCGATGTCCTCCGGCAGCCTATCCAGCACCCGGTCTATGCGGTCGCGTATGTCATTGGCGGCCTCGTCGAGCTCGGTGCCCCAGGCGAAGGACATCCTCACCAGGCTCCGGCCCTCCGTGGAGGTGGAGCTTATCTCCTCTACGCCCTGCACGGCCGCGAGGGCCTCCTCTATGGGCCTGGTCACGAGCTCTTCCATCTCCTGCGGCCCTACGTTTCCGTAGCTCGTGACCACGGAAATCGTGGGATAGGTGATCTCGGGCATGAGATCGATGGAGAGCCTTGAGAGCGATACCGCGCCCAGAATGATAACTACGAAGAATATGACCAGCGTCAGGATGGGCCGCCTTACCGGCCCCTCTGCAGTGTTCATAAGCGCTGCCGCCTCGCCTCTTTAGGCCTCGGGCCCGCCGCCCGGCTCGCCGCCTTCACCTTCGGGCAGAATCACGGTGCTCCCTTCCTGGAGAAGATGCTGGCCCAGCGTCACCACCCGGCCTGTGAGCACGGGCTCCAGGATTTCGGTAAGGTCGGAGGAGGTTATGCCTACGCGCACGGAAACATAGTGCGCCGTGGTCTCGCCGTCGCGCACCAGGAACAGGCCGCTGTCGCCGTTTCGCGTCACCACGGCCTGCGTGGGCACGACCTGCGCCGAGTCCTTCTCGGAGAGCGCCAGCGTCACCGTGCAGAACATGCCGGGTTTGAGGTAAAGGGAGTCGTTTGAGACAACCACTTCCATCTGCGCTACGCGCGAAGATTCCTCGAGCTTGGGCGCGATACGGCTCACCTGCCCGGCGAAGACCATGTCCGGGAAAGTGTCCACGCGGATGTCGGCCGTCTGGCCCGGCCTCACCTGGCCGTAGACGCGCTCTATCACCGTGGTCTGCACTATGACAGTGTCTATGCCGATTACCGAGACAACCGGCGAGTTGGGAGAGAGGAGGCTTCCCTCATCGGCGAAGCGCTCTCCCACGAAGCCGGGCTCGGCCGCCACCAGGTTGGTGTATCCCAGGCGTATGCGAGCCGCGTTGAGGGCCGCCTGCCTCTGTTCCACCTGCGCCTCGGCAAGCTCTATCCGGGACCTGAGGGCGTCGTACTTGGTCTGGCCGGCGTCCAGGTCCGAGCGCGGGGCGATCTGCATCTCATGAAGCGACCTGACACGCTCGAGCTCCTGACGGGCCAGTTCGAACTGGCTCTTGGTCTCGGCCAGATTGGCCCGGGCTATCCTCAGATTGGCCTCGGCCTCGAGCACCAGCTGCTGGTACTCGCCGTCGTCTATCCTGGCCACCAGCTCGCCCGTATCCACCCAGTCGCCGATGCGCTTGTTTATTCTGAGGATGCGGCCCGACACCTTGGGGGCCACAATATACTGGTAAAGAGGGGATATAGTGCCGGTCATCTGCATGGTCTCGCGTATGGGCCGCCGGGACACCTCGGCGAGTTCCACGGCCACCGGCGGACTTGAAAAGCGCCCCGAGCCACCGCCCGTGCCGCCCATGACGAGCGCGCCGATGCGCCAGATAAGCACCGCGGCAAGCGCCCCGACCGCTATGTATGCAATTTGCTTTCTATTCATATTCGCCAATCCGCCTTCGGGCCCCGCAGTTGTAAAGGTAATACCGGGGAAGACTATTTTCCACTATTAGATGCGGGATTACCACCATTAGATGTAACTTCAGCCGCAGGAAGGGAAGGTATCGCCGGCCGGGGGGACGGTATATCCGGCCAGGGCGACTCTGTGCGGCCGGTATAGTCCTTGCGGCCGCGCATCAGAGTGCTTCCCGACCTAACAGACACACAATGCCCGCAGAATCACATCCCGCGGCGTGAGGGCTTCGCAGCAGCCGCACCAAAAACCCCTTTCGCACACGATCCAAACATGATATAATAGTATTGTAAGTATATAGACTAAGGAGACTTCAGAATAGGGGGCTTTAGAATGTCTGACCAGGTGAATATCTCCCGCAGGGTGGGCCAGATCGCGAAATCGGCGATTCATGAAATGACGCGGCTCTCCAAGGAAGTCGAGGACCCGGCATTCCTGTCATGGGCCAAACCCACGTCGGATACTCCCGAGCATATTAAGGAGGCGGCCGCAGACGCCATCAAGAAGGGCCTCGTGGGCGGCTACTCGGAAAATGCCGGTATCCCCGCGCTCCGCGAGGAGATCGTCCTTAAGCTCGCGAGGGACAACAGCATTAAAGCAGACCCTTCGGAGATCATGGTCACGGTGGGGGCCATAGAGGGCCTGGCCGCGGCCGTCATGGCCGTAATAGACCCGGGCGATGAGGTTATCCTGCCGAGCCCGACCTACTCCACCCACATACGCCAGGTCGTAATCGCTTCTGCAAAGCCCGTGCTCGTCCCCACGCTTGAGGACGAGGGCTTCGCTCTCGATATGGACGCGATAAGGCGAGCGATTACGCCCAGGACCAGGGCCTTCATGTTCTGCACGCCCAATAACCCGACGGGCACGGTGTTCGCTGAAGACCAGCTGCGCGGGCTCGCCGAGGTGTGCCTGGAGCACGACCTCACGGTCATAACGGACGAAGCTTATGAGTACTTCACATTCGACGGCAACCGCCACTTCAGCATAGGTTCCATACCGGAGATGCGGAAGAAAGTCATCTCCTGCTACACCTTCACCAAGACCTACGCCATGACGGGATGGAGGATCGGTTACCTCCACGCCGCCGCCGAAATGGTTCCCCATATCGGCAAGGCCCACATACCGTTTGCCATTTGCGCCCCGGTGGTATCCCAGTACGCGGCGCTCGCCGCGCTCAAGGGCCCCCAGGACTGCGTGGCCGGCTTCAGGGACCATTACCTCAAGACGCGGAACCTCATGTGCGAGAGGCTGGACGGCCTGAATTCGGTATTCTCTTATCACAGGCCCGAGGGATCGTATCTCATGTTCCCCAGGATACTCCTGGATGAAGGCAAGGACTCCACGGCCTTCTGCAAGAAGCTCCTCAGGGAGGCCCGCGTCTCCACGACCCCCGGCATAGCTTTCGGGCCGACCGGTCAGCAGCATCTCAGGATGTCCTTCTGCGTACCGGAAGATGAGATAAACAAGGCTTTCGACAGGATGGAGGTCTACTTCGGGAAGTAAGCGTCAAGACCCGGCATACCATATCGGCTTATGTCGTGATTCCGCTGACGCTGTGGCGCTGACACAGCGCGCCGCGGTCCAGGGAGGTGATTCTGTTGAGAGTTCTACCGATCATGCTAGCGGCGGCTTTGCTCCTGGCGGCGGTCTGCCAGCGGGAGGGGGCTCCGGAGATGACCCGCGCGCCGCTTGCGGCCGGGCCCGGCGACAACGCCACCGCGCGCGACATACTGGAGCGCTATGCCGGCGCCTGGAGGGGCGCGGAAGAGATGAAGCTTGAAGAGGCCGCTGTGCTCGCCTTCTGGATAGAGGGCGAGGGCGGCGGCGAATACCACATCACGCTCGAGCCCGCCGGACCCGGGCGCCTGGGCGACGGCATACCCTCTGACTACGCCTTCGGATTCGAGACAGACTTGCAAACCCTGAGGCGCCTAGACCGGGGCGAGTGGAACGCCCTCACGGCGATGGGCCAGGCGCGGGGCTCGGATCCCATCCCGCTTGTCCCCCGAACGCCTGAGGGATTCGAGTGGACGCGGGAGAACCGCGCCTTCATGCTGCCGCTAGTCTTCCACTTCTGGAATCGCGAGTGGCCCGAGCGCGTGCTCTTCGGCGAGGGCGTAACGCGAGAGGTGCACGGCGGGAACGTAGTCATCTTCTACTACAGCGAGGGTCTGCGGAGCGGCTGGTACCAGGTCAAGCCGGGCATGCACATGAACGCCGACCCGGCCGACCAGACCAACCCGTTTGATACGCTGGTAATCCTTACCCGTGGAACAGTGACGGCGAGGCTGGGAGGCGCCGAGCGGGTTCTCTCGGAGGGAGAGGCCGTGTTCGTCCCGGCTGGCATGCGGCACGAGTTCTGGGCCGAGGAGCACCAGTACGGCGAATTCGTGATAGTGATGTACGGGGAGGGGGCGTAGCACCCGCGGCGACTATGGACGGAGACCTATCGATGCGGAGGGAGTGGACGCTCAAGGCCCGCGGCAGGCAGATCGTCCTGGTAAAAAAGCCCAACGGGAAAACATCAGCATGAAACGGCTGGAATCGCCGTGCAGGAGACTGCTATAATCCGGGCGACGCTGTGAATTCCAGACTGGAGGTCAGGGATGAACTCACCTGTTGCTCTGCTCCCTCGCTCCCGCGCAAGTCTCTCCCTCTCGGCTGTTCTTGCTCTCGTTGTCCTCGCCGCCGGCATGCTCGTTTTCCAGGGTTGCGGCGGTGACGGCGGGGGCACCGGACCGTCCGGCGAAACCGAGACCGCTGCAATCAACAGCGCGACCGCGCTTCAGGAGGACTGCTTCGCCCTTCTTGAAGACCTCTTTGCGGTCATGGACACGGCCTCGGCGGTGGACTCGGTCGTCAAGTTCTTCCGGGCCGATTCGACGGTTGCCATGGCCGATACCAACAGCCAGGGCATATACGTGGAGTACAAGTGCGGCATGAGGGGCGGCATTATCCTCGACTACAGGGATGATCCCGTCGGCCCGGGCCCTTCGCCTCCCGGACCCCCCGATGGGGCCGGGCGTGGCGGTAAATGGCTGGGCCGCGCCCACCACGCCGGCGAGGCCCGCGGCGGTCTTACCGCTCTCGGTTCTGTGCCCGCTGACAAGAGGACCGTGATCCTCAATCCGCATTACTATGAGAGGGATGAATATACGGATCTCATCGTCGAGACCTATGACGAGTACTTCCCGGTGCCCGGCTTCTATGAGCCCGAGACGTACTTCAACGAGGAGTGCAGGCTGGAGAAATTCACCTTCCTGGAAAGCTACGGCATCGTGCACCTGTATTCGCATGGCTGGGCATGGCCGAGCGACTCCTATATAGTGACCGTCTACATGATGACCGGGGAGACGGTGAACGAACGCACCTCCAACATCTACTGGCGGGACATCACAGAAGGGGACGTGCCGCTTGTAATAGGCCCGCACGGCCACAAGTACTTCATAAGCCCCGACTTCGTCGCCAAGTGGAATAACTTCGAGGCGGATACCACGCTCATCTACGGCGGATTCTGCTACAGCATGCTGGGGGGCTGGGGCGGCGCCCTCGTGGACGCCGGGGCAGGGGGCTATTTCGGGTTCAACTGGTCGGTTTACACCAACTGGAACGCGGGCTGGGCGATCAGCCTATTCACGGAGATGAGCGACACGCTTCGCATACATCCCATGACGACGGTGGGGTGGCTCTATGGAACGCCTTACCTTGACAAGCTATACTATGACGAGGAGGCTCCCGAGGGCTTCGTCGGGATCTACTATCTCGGGGATAACGACCTGGCCCTCTACCATACGAGGGTCCAGGTGGACTTCGCCCTCATTGACGAGGTGGGCATCGACCTCATGTGCGATATTGACTGGGACTGCACAAGCCCAAGGTCCAACCTCAGCATTCACAAAATTACCCGGCCCGTCAACATAGGCACCAGGACATACGAGTCCGAATGGGCCGTTTACAGGACTTTCACAGGGAGCGTGACCGTGTACGACACGGGCAGGATGTACCTCAGGTTCAATCCGGCCTTCACGCGCATAGACTCCTTCTTTGTCACCAACTCCTATGAGTACCTGGCAGATGCAGAGAAACTCAACACCTATGGCTATCCTGAGACCAAGACCCAGTCCTACGGCGGCCACGACCTGCCCATATGGGTGAACGAGCCCGATTTCAGTCGTTACATCTACGGGGTTCAGGGGCGCGACGCAGCAGACTACGTGGACTTCGCCACATGCTCTTATGTATTCCCGGATGGCACCTTATGCGCTATCGACACTTACGAATTCACGGACGAAGTGCTGCAGATGATGAGGTTCGATTTTCACATCGACTAGCGGCTCAAGGCGCGCTCGCGGCCGCGCGCGAATGCCGGGCCGCACTCACTGATGCCTTTGGCGCTGCCGGGGCAGCCACGCAGAGAGCCGCTGGCCCTTATGCGGAATTCGATCAGGACGGTACATCCGCAGTGGTAATAAACAGCCGCCTGTACTACCAGATTTTCGCGGGTTACAGATTCGACGCGCCCCGGCCTCTCAACAGGCTGACGGACAGGCTGACCCGGTGGACCCTGGGTGTGGACCCTGGGTGATGAGCAGGCTTAGGCTACAGCTCGTCGACCTTAAAGGTCGCGGACTTGCCGTCTATGATCTGCTTGCCGAACTCGATGCAGTGACTGATGACTTCCTTCTTGCTCCTGTAAGCGTTGGCGGCGTTGAATTCCCTCTCAACTGAACCTCCACCTCCGCATCGGGATTCCGCCGACAGGTCGCTTGCAGCCCCCTGCCTTCTCTGGTAGAATAGTGGGGAAGAGGCGAGGAGGGAAGCAGACCATGAAGTCAATATACATTCCGGCCGTGCTCGTCATGGCCTCGCTCGTGCTTCTGACGGGATGCGGCAAGGACCGGGTCACTGACACAGGACCCGAGTACTCCAGGACCACTCCCGAGGGTCTCATTGAAGCGCTGGCGTACGCCCTTGAAGAGAAGGACGCCGACATTTACGCTGAGTGCCTGCACGACGAGTACTTATTCACGTTCACCGCTAAGGACGCAGACGACATGGGTCTCCCGCCCGGCACACCCTGGTGGGATAAAACGGACGACGTCCAGGCCATGAACAAGATGTTCAATGATCCTACCGTGAGGGAGATCGAGTGCTTGATGCCGGTATACGTTGGACCACCGCAGGCCCCAGACACCGCAACCTACAGACTTGAGCTCAGCCTCAAGGTACCCATCATCGAAGAGGACGCGGAGCAGGGAATAATAATGTGGGCGAATCACTCATGGCTGGACGTGGAAATCGTCCCCGACCCTTATGATGGTGACAAATGGGTATTCAGGGGAATCCGGGAGGAGTGGAAGGGAGATTTCGGACCCGGCTCGGCGCCCGCCATGAGTCAAAGGGCCGAGTACACCAGCTTCGGAAGCATCAAGGCGATGTTCTGGGTGGAGGACTGAAGCCGACCTCGCGCTTGCCCGCCACCCTGTGCTTGCCACTTGCGGCACCGCGCGCCTCATCGCGGCCTACATCTTGCCGAGCTCTTCCAGCATCTTAACGGCGTTATCGTTTTCAGGATTGAGTTCCAGCGATTTCCTGTAGTTGGTAATCGCTTTTTGCCTGTCCCCGTCCTTCATGTATGCCTCGCCGAGGCTGTCGTAGACGTTGGCCGACTGGGGAAAGACCTCGACATTGAACTTGAACACCTCTATGGCCTCGGGCACATTGCCCTCGTTCATCAGGTGGTAACCCGTGCCGTTGATGTCGCTCTCCTCCAGGTAGACATCTTTCCCCTCATCGAGAAGTCGCCTGACCCTGGCGATATTGGCCCCGACTCCTTCTGTCCCGCCCGACATTATGATCTCGGATGCGATGAGGTCCTGATGCTGGAGGTAGAAGAGCCTCACGTGATCATAATGCTGGGGCCTCAGCCAGTCATCGCCCTCGTCCTTATAGACCTGCATGTCCTTGACAAAAGAGAACTCCGCGTCGAGAGAGAGTTTCCTCTGTACTTCATCAAGCGCGAGCCCGGCCGCCTCGGCTTCCGCCACGCGGCCCCACAGCCTTCTTATGTACTCGAGATGCTCGAGCGCCCGCTCCCGCGGAAGCGGCTCCTGCACATCGCTCAGTACGAGCAGGTCCACCGCTTGCTCGCCTTCCAGCACTTCTTCCAGTACCGCGATCCAGCGTGGGACATCCAGGCGTGCCTGGTCGTGGAAAGGGTGGGGGGCGAGATGGAGCCAGCTTAAGACGGACGTGTTGGTGATGGCGATTCGCTCCTCGGGTACGACCGCCACGGTGATGGCGTCATAATGTCCCTCGCGGCCGAACCAGATGAGCTCCAGGGTGAGGTCGCCTAGGTCGAGGGTCATTCGGTCGTCATACACTTCATCCGGGAGCACCAGCGAGAAGCCCGACTCGAGCTCCTCGGCTCTCCGGGCGCATGTCAGCATCCAGTCGCGCCCCCTCGTATACTCCTCGGATCCCTCCTCAAGAGCGGCAAGACGTTCGCGCATGACGTCTTCCTTCCAGCGCCACATCTCGACGAGGTCCCGGACCTCGGCCTCGACGGCCTCCTCCCGGCCCTCGTATTTGGTGAGGAGGTTCTTCTGGCTTATGATGACGGCGTCTTCGTACGCCGCGTTCCCCCCGATCATGTCCAGCCTGTCAATCACATTGACAACATAGGCGAAGTCGTCCCGGCCCAGCGTCTTCGCGATCTCCCGCCTGAACCTGGCGGCGGTGGGCTCCCCCCGGAAGGTATCGAAAACAACCAGGCCCTTCTGGGCCTCGACGACAACCTGCTGCCCGAGCTCGGGCTCCTTGAAGAGAGTTATTCTGGGGGATAAGTCGACAACTTCGAAGTCCGCCGCTGCCGCCGTGCTGCAGTCGATGAGGCAAGCCGCCGCCATGAAGACGACTGCAGCGAGCGCGGCCGGCGCGGCCTGCAGCGCGAGGCGCGGGAAAGCTGTGTGACGAATGCCGGTAAGGGAGGTCATAGGCTCACATCCTCGATTCCGTCAGGGAAATAGTAAGACAGGGCACGCCCGGTTACGGCCTCAGCACTAGTGTTACCCAACATTTGCGGTGGTGTCAAGCGGCGTTGTCGGCAAGACGCGAAGAAGGCGGACCTGGATCTCAGCCCTGGAATTCCAGGTCAGGTTGTGCTAAAATACCTCCGGGTGGAACAGACACGCTTTCTGACAAGGAGGTGCGAGATGTCCAGATACTGGTTTGCCCTGATAGGCGCGCTGATCCTGCTTTCGTGCAGCAACAGTGTCGACAGCGACCTTGATTATGCCGTCTACAATTACAATCCCCGCGCTCACAGGCTGCTTGACACCGAAGAGCCCGACATGGCGATTGATTTGCTGGAATACGCCTACGGGCACCTCAATCCGGGTCTCTACGGCAGCCTGCTCCACAGCGATTTCCGGTACGAGTTCACTCCCGAAGATGCGGATTCCGCCGGGCTTCCCCCGGATGAACCGTGGTGGGGCAAGGTGCCGGACGTGCAGTCCACGCAGGCGCTGTTCGAGGACCCAAGGCTGATAAGCTTGAGTTTGGACCTGGAGCGCGTATCGCCCTGGGCCAGGCACGTAGACAGCGTGACAGGCCTCGAAGGCCGCCTGGCGCAGTTCGAGCCGTATATCATGGTTACTATCGCTCTCGATCCCGAACCGGTCATCTTCCTGATCTACGATTCGGTGCTCGACATATCCCTCGTTCCCGTGGGGCATGGAGAACCGGCCGACTGGGGGGTCCTTTTCATAAAGGAGAGCACAGACTTGAGCTCCGGGGGCAGCGCGCTCACGGAACCTTTCACCTGGGGCAAACTCAAGATCATGTATCGCTGAGGCGGGGGCGGACCGGGTATTGGGATTGACGAACGGGACAAAACTGGGTACATGATTGCATACAGACTGCTTTTCCGTCTATCCCCTGAAAGAAAGGTAAACAGTGCCGCACAAACGCACGGGCGTCACAGGGTCCGCAGGTTGCGTCCCCGGGGCCATCGCGCTTCTCCTTATTGCCGGCCTTGCGCTCATGGGCTGCTCTGACAGCCCCGCTTCTCCCGGTGACGTTTCCGACCCCCTCGAATACGTGACCCCCGAAGAAGTGGGCTACTCGTCGGAATGCCTGGACGATGTCGTGGACGCGGTAGAGGCCAGCGGCTATGCCGCCATCATGGCCCTGCATGACGGCAAGGTCTTCTTCTCCTGGGGGGATGTCAACCGCAACTTCAAGTGCCACTCCATCCGGAAGCCCTTCCTCTGCGCCCTCTACGGCATTCATGTTGAGGAGGGAGACATGGACCTCGATAAGACGCTCGAGGACCTGGGCATCGACGACATACCGCCCGGCCTCACGGCGGAGGAGAAGCAGGCCACCGTGAGGCATCTCCTCAAGTCCAGGTCGGGGGTATACCACGAGGCTGCCGCCGAGACGCAGGAGATGGCCGACATGCGGCCTGCGCGCGGAAGCCATGCCCCCGGCACCTTCTTCTATTACAACAACTGGGACTTCAACGCCCTGGGCACCATATTCGAGCAGGAGGCCGGCGCCGCTATCTTCGAGGAGTTTAAGAGGCAAATAGCTGATCCTATTGGCATGGAAGACTTTAGCGTCGACTCATGTTATTACCAGTATGAACCTGAGAAGTCCGAGCACCCGGCCTACCACTTCCGCATGAGCGCCCGGGACATGGCCAGGTTCGGCGTCCTCTACCAGAAAGGCGGCATCTGGAAGGGCGAGGAGATCGTGCCCGCAGACTGGGTCGCGGAGAGCACCACGGCCTACTCGGTCATTGATGAGCCGACCGGCATCGGCTACGGCTATATGTGGTACGTAATCCCGGAGGGCTCGGCAATCGCCGGCATGGTGGGAGCGCCCGGCTACTATCATACGGGCGTGGGCATACACGCGCTGGTCATAGTCCCCGAACTCGACTTCGTGATCGTGGAGCGCTACGACACCGAAGGCGAATGGGAAGACCCCGGCGAGATCGGCATGGAAATCGCCTTCATGATCCTGGGCTGCCGCATAGACGGGTTAGCCGGGGCGCGTCCGTCCGAGCCTCAAGGGCCATTGAACAGGCGAGTGAGCCTCTGCGCCCCTTCGGGACCATAAGTTAATTCAGGATTCCATCCGAGCTGCATAGCCCCCGTCGCCTCTACCCCGCCGGCTACTGGAGCACTACCGCCTTGACCGTGCTCGTCCTGCCTGCGGCGCACACGCGTACCGCGTAGACACCGGGGGCAGCCCTCGAGCCCTTCGCGTCGCGGCAGTCCCAGGCAAGAGCATGCTTGCCAGCGCAGCGCTCACTGCGCGAGAGGCACTTCACCAGCCGCCCGGTCATATCAAACACCTCAGCCGTCACGAAAGCGGAGGTCGCCAGCCGGAGCTCGACATTCGCAGACAGGCGGCAGGGCACGGGGCTCACGCGCACCTCGAGCCGCGGGCCGGACTCGCTCTCCCCGGGCTCGACGCCGGATGAAGGTAGATCAAGGAATACGGCGCTCACCGCGCCCCAGCTTCCGCCGGCGTCCCGGCCGCGGACGAAGATAATATGTTTGCCCGTGGGAAGGCCGCCTATGCTGAGAGTCGCGGTCACATCTTCCACCGCGCCGTCAAACGAACCGTCGGCGGGCCACATGGGAAGCCCCACCGGCGGGGGGCTGGTGACCCAGGGCGGCGTATCCACATAGAACCTGGCCGCGGCGATGTCCTGGCTGGGCTCTGTGCCGTCGGCCGCGGAGAAGCGGGTGTCGTCGATCCTCGCCGTAATCTCCACCGTGCCCGACACCGGGTTTCCCAGCTCGAGGTCCACCGCGTCGGGCCCCGAGGGGAGAAGGTAAGGCGCCCGCGCCATCCTGGATGCCGCCATGAGCATGTCCATGTTGTCCGGAAGCACCGTGCCTTCGAAACTCGGGCATTCCTCAAACGCTGCCGAGCCCAGGTGCACGGCGCAGGTCGCCACGCCCAGCTCGCCATAGGCGAAGTCCAGGAGCGTGCCGTCCGCCGGCAACAGGTCCACCTGGCGCCCGGGCATATATCCGTTGAGATAGGCGAGCTTCCGCCCCATCGTCCGGAGGGCGGCGTGATTGGGCGCATCGCTCGACGAGAAACCCCAGGACCAGGCGAGGATCCCGCCGTAGCTCTTAAGGTCTATCACAACTCCCATGGTGGTATCCGGGGCTGGAGTGGTGAGATCGCCGGGCCGCGGGTCCGGCAGAACATATTCAAGGTAGGACTTCACGGCCTGGGTCTCGGGCTCGGAGGCGGCGCTTGGACCCCGGTACTGAACGTGGCACTGGTCGCCGCTTGAGCCGCCGCAGCAATTCCACTGGAAGGGGAAATTGCGGTCCAGGTTGGCTCCGCGGTAGTCGGATACCGGGGAGCAGTAGTCCTGGTTGGTGTTCTTGTACCAGTAGAGGCCGGTCTCCGCCTTCTTACGGCCGTCGGGGTTGGCCATGACTATGAAGTGAATCTCATGATAGTCGAGCACCCAGGTGACGTCGGCGTCCGTGCCGTAGGCGGCTACAAGGTATTCGGCGAATCTCATGGCGAGCTCCGCGCTCGCCAGATCCTTGGGCTCGACGGCAGCCGTTATGACAACCACGGGCTTGGGCCCCGCCACGGCCGAATTGGTAAGGCGGAGGCAGTATATGTCATAGCCCGGCTCCCCTCCCGACTCGGTCTTCTCCCAGGAGTCTCCGATATCGGTCAAGGTGGCAAGGCCGGGATACGACGTTACGACGTCGGCCATGGCGCTCTCGGTTTCTTCAACCGTGCGGTAACAGGCATACCCCGGTATCGAAGCGACTGCGGGTGGAGACAGAAGTACGGGCGCCAAAATGGGCAGCAGCAAAAGGGACAGACGGCTCATGACATACCTCCGCTATTGGCATATGAGGGAACCCGGACTTTCATTATACCACGGCGGCGCGCGCAATACTACGGCGGCGCGCATGGGAATCGCGGATTGGCGGCACCCCCACAATTAGCTTGCCTGCCCGCTCCCTTTTCGCTAATCTCGTCCCGGCACTCAAAACCTACCGCCCGGACACTTCAGCAGGGAGGATTTGCGATGAGAAAGTTCTGGGGCACTTCTGCACCCACGTTTGCAGCGATGGCTCTTGGGGCTCTCCTTGCAGCCGCCGTCCTCACTTCCGGTTGCGCCGAGCGCGTCACCCCGGATGAGGCGAAGGCCATCGCGCGGGACGCGTACGTCTACGGCTTCCCGCTTGTGATGAACTGCAAGACTGTCTATGAGTACGTCGTGGACACCGCTTCGCCCGAGTACAAGGGGCCCTTTAACCAGGTCTCCTGCGCGGCCCGGCTCTTTACTCCGGAGGACAGGGCGGTGGTCACGCCGAATGCGGACACGCCCTACTGCATGTTCTGGCTCGACCTCAGGAGCGAGCCAATTGTGGTGTCCGTGCCCGAGATTGAGAGCGAGCGCTACTACAGCATCCAGCTCATAGACTGGTATACCCACAACTTCGCCTACATAGGGACCAGGGTCACGGGTAACGACGCCGGCAGTTACCTCCTGGCCGGCCCCGGCTGGAAGGACAGCAAGCCGGAAGGTATAGCCGGGGTCATAACAAGCGAGACCGACCTGGTATTCGCCGTCATCAGGACGCAGCTCTTCGGTCCGGACGACCTGGAGCGGGTGAAGGAGATCCAGGCCGGCTACAGGGTGGAGCCGCTGAGCTCATTCCTCGGCGGGCCCGCGCCCGCAGAGGCGCCGCCGATAGATTTCCCCGAATGGGAGGAGGGAGGCCAGTATTCCGCGGCTGCCCTGGAGTACCTGGACTTCGCCTTAGACCAGGTCCGGCCCCATCCCGATGAGACTGACCTCATGGAGAGATTCGCGCGGATAGGAATCGGCACGCCCCGGGATTTCGATCCGGACGCGCTCGACCCCGAGATGGCCGGGGCCGTAGAGGAGGGGGTCAAGCAGGGGCTTGCGGACATCAAGGCCTTCCTCGAGGAAAACTCGGCCGATCCCCTCACCAGCGCATACATCTTCGGCAGCCGCGAGTTTCTCAAGGAGGCGGCGGCGCGATTCGGCCAGCCCGACTTCTACCTGCAGCGGTCAATGGCAGCGCTCACGGGGCTCTACGGCAACTCCGGCGAAGAGGCCGTCTACCCCATTTACACGGTGGATTCGGAAGGCGCCCCTCTGGATGCCTCGAAGCATGGGTACGTCATGAGACTCGAAGAGGGCGCCCTCCCGCCGGCCGAGGCGTTCTGGTCGCTCACCATGTATGACGCGGCCACGCAGCTCTTCATCCACAACCCGCTGGACCGCTATCTCCTCAACTCGGCCATGCTGGATGAGTTCGTGAGGGAGAAGGACGGCACCATCGTATTCTACATCCAGAAGGACTCGCCCGGGCGCGCAAAGGAGGCCAACTGGCTGCCGGCACCGGACGGGCCGTTTTACATGGTATTGAGGCTCTATATCCCGGAGCCCGAGGTGCTCTCGGGTGAGTGGACGCAGCCGGCGCTCGTCAGGGCCAAGTGAGGCTGCGTGCAGGCAAACGCGAGCTGGCGGCCGACTGGAACTCTACCGGGGCCGCGCGCAACAGGCGCTATTGCCTGCCGGCGCATAAGCGACGTTTACACATAGAGGGGTTTTCCGAACCTGTGAGGAGGTAATCATGACGCGGAACCGTCAGATAGCACTGGTCATTCTGATACTGACCTGGGCGATGGCACCGGCATATGCGGAGGACGGGCAGAGTGACATGGAGGCCATGTCGCGCACCGCTGCGAATCCCATAGCCAACGCGATCAGCCTGCCGTTTCAGAACAACACCGACTTCGGACTGGGGACCTACGACAGGGCTTCGAATGTGCTGAACATCCAGCCCGTCATCCCCTTCGCGGACGGGAAAATCGTAACCCGCACCATCTTTCCCATTGTCCGGGTGCCGGACCTGGCCTCCGAGAGCGGCACCATCTCTACGGGCCTGAGCGATATCGTGCTTACGGCCTTCTATGTTCCATCTTCAGGCGGAGTGACGTGGGGGGTGGGGCCCGTGTTTCAGTTCCCCTCGGGCGGCGACCTGCGTGGGACCCGGAAGTGGTGCGCCGGAATTTCGGGAGTAATTCTCGTGCAGCCCGGCGACTGGACCCTCGGCGCCCTGGCCAACAACGTGTGGTCATTTGCGGGGGAGGCGGACGCGCGGGATGTGAACCAGGGCTCCCTGCAGTACTTCATAGTCTACCAGCTGGGGAAAGGATGGTACGTAAACAGCGCGCCCATCATCACAGTTGACTGGGAAGCCGACTCGGGCCAGAAGTGGAAGGTGCCCTTCGGCGCCGGCGGCGGAAAGCTCCTAAGCGTAGGCAAGCTGCCGGTCAATCTGCAGTCACAGGCCTACTTCTATGCCGTGAAACCGGACATCGGTCCGGACTGGCAACTCAGGCTGCAGGCGCAGGTATTCCTGCCGATGCCGGGTGGCGGTGAATAAGGAGGCATGGGGCCCGGCCCCTGCACAGCCAAATGAAACAGGACCCGCCCGGGGTTTCAAACACAGGCGGGTGCCGTGGTGGTCGGTTAAGCGAAAGGAGTTGTCATGCGTTCTCGTAGTTGGATACTGATAGGTGTTGTTGTCCTCATTCTGGCGGCGTCATCGCCGGCTTTCGCCAGGGGCTGGGGCCTGGGCGCGGGCGCCCACGACGGCGATTTCGGGTTTCAGTTGCGCAAGAACTTCCGGCTCGGCGGCGACATATCGCAGATCACCGCCCAGGGGTCTGTCTACTTCCCCAGCAAGACGGTGTTCAAGATTGATGCCGACTACCATTTCGTGCTGGGCTCGGGCAAGGGCCGCTTCTATCCTCTGCTTGGCCTGCAGTTCGCGTTCACCTCGGACAATGCGGAATTCGGGATCAACGGCGGCGGCGGGCTGACCTTCATGCTCACCGAGACCGCGGCGGCTTTTGCAGAGGTCAAGTACGTATTCGGGGACTGGGACGGCTGGACCTTCTGCGGGGGCATCTACTTCTAAAGAGCGGCCCGGAGAGTGGTGGAGCTGATGGGACGGAACGCGCCTGGCGGGGTTTTTTTCAAGAGGAGGCGGCGTCCACCCCGGGCTCTACCGAAGCCGTGACCGTCGAGACCTCGTGCGCGCCGGGATATTGGACGGTTCGTGGCGCTTTCCGGAGCCCCGGCCGGTCGAGTGAAGACATGCAAACAAACTGATGATCGCGAGAGGATAATATGAACACGAGACGGTCTTCCTTGCTTGCCGCATGCGCTATCTTAATTGCGCTCGTAGCCGCGGGCTGCGGGACCTTCGAAAGTGAAACCAGGCCCGATGCCGTCAAGGAGATAGCGCCGGGGCTCCTGGAGGGCTACCTCGCCGATGAGGATCTCCCCAACAGCCTGGAGCTTCTGCCGCCTCCGCCGGCCGAGGGATCGGCGGCTTTTGCGCTGGACGAGGAGCGGAGCCGGGAGTCGCTCGCGCTCCGCGGCACGCCGAGGTGGCGGCAGGCGGCGCTGGACGCCAATCTTCATTTTCCCGAGGCGGCCGAGGCCTTCTCGGGCGTCATCGGCAACCCCATCACGGAGGAGGACACGCCACATCTTTACATGCTCCTCCGCCGGTCTCTCACCGACGCCGGGCTCTCGACTTACAAGGCCAAGAACCACTACAACCGCGCCCGCCCGTTCATGATGAACGGACAGCCAATCTGCACGCCCGAAGACCGCGAGGCCCTCACCGCAGACGGCTCCTATCCTTCAGGCCACACGGCCATCGGCTGGGCCTGGGCGCTCATCCTCTGCGAGATCTTTCCCGAGCACACCGATGAGATCCTGGCGCGCGGCCGGGCGTTCGGAGAGAGCCGCATGGTCTGCAATGTACACTGGCAGAGCGATGTCAACGAGGGGCGCTTCATGGGGGCCGCCACGGTGGCGCGGCTTCACGCGAACGAAGCCTTCCTGGCCGACCTCGAGCGCGCCAAGCGGGAGGTCGAGGGGCTGAAGACGGCGGAGTTGCGGAGGCAGTCCAATCATTGATATCGAGAGATGGGGACGCGCGCCCGGTTCTCTTCACCTGCCGCCGCAGACCGGCGACGCGCCTCCTCTGCTCTGAAGGCGTTCTCGGATGAGGCCATCCGCGACCCCGCGGTACTCGCCCCCATGCGATATGGCCCGCGGCGATTACCTGGCGTCTGATTGTCTCCCATGCCCTAAGGCGATTACCAGTCCCACCAGTCGAATCCCGGAATGCTCTCGATCAGGAAGGCCAGCCACAGCCACCAGTTGAGCGTCTTCGTCTTCTCCGCGAATGCGGTCGAGCCTTCCACATCGATAACCGGGATTGCCACCGACACCAACACCACCACCAGCGCCAGCACGAGCAAGACAGTGAGTATTGCTCTCAAGCGACTCACCTCCTTCGCCATCCTCCTTGATGACTCCCGCACGCGTTCGAGCCGGCGCCTCTGGGCCGGGGTCCGCTCACCAGGGATTCGCTGCCCCTCGCCCGACCGCGGCCGCCCGGTACGCGCGGGCGATATCAGTCGCAGTTGTTATTCAGAATGTGAACCTCGTCCGGCAAATCGAATGTAGCCTCCATGCCCTCGCCGCCGTCGTGGTCCAGCGCCAGCGCGCCCTCCGGAAACGCGATCCATACGGGGATGTAACCGGAACGCGTCGTTCCCACGTGGTCGTTGGGTAAGGTTATATGTTGACCGTGACCGGGGATTACTTCCATCTGCACTTTCCCTTCAGTGAATACATAGTCGATGCTTGTTATATGCCTGCATGACTCCGGGGTCTGCAAGGCCGAGCTCGGGGTGTTCTGGCTGCTCGACTCCGGGCTGCGCGAGCCCGAGGTGTATGTGGCCGGGGAGCCCGACCACGACGTGCTGGACTCCGATGTGTGGGGCGGGTCCGTAATGCCCGCCGGCTCGATGATGTAGACAAAGTCGAACTGGACGGCGCAGAGCCGGCAGCTTGCCTTCTCGGGAATCTCCAGGGCACAGAGTACCCAGTCGGCGGGATGCTCCTTCATGTACTCCCGGACTTTGAAGCCGCCGGCGTCCCGGACCCGGCGTTCCATCGAGTGCTGGTTGTACCAGCTGTCCCACCACTGGTAATGACTCTCGCCGCGTATGATGTGGAGCGCCAAGCCTCTTTGCTCGGGTATCGAGTAACTCGCCTTGAAGTCGGCCCCGTATGAAACACCCATTGCGAACGACAGGATCAATACGGCCAGCCAAAGATGTCTCACCATCACCACGGCACGCACCTCCTGGGACCCTGAATGCCCCGCATACCCATTGAATCGTCAGATGGGCGGTGGGGCTCAAATCGAATCGGCAGCACTGACGCGCCCTTTGTCGTATTTGAGGTTGAGACTGGGCGGTCGCTCGAACGGGGGGGACCTGTGCATGGGCCGGAGGCAGCAGTGTGCGGGGCAGAAGAGCTTGCGGGGATAATCCGGTATGAACCTGACGACCTCGATATGCTTCGCGTCCTTGCTTGCATTGAGCCGCCGCACCTCCGGACGCAGTCTAGCGAGGTCGGCCACCGGGCGTCAAGGATATAATGAAAGTCCGTGGGAGCACCGGGGACCTGTCTCGGCATGCGCTATCATATACGAATATCCTCAAAATCCGGCATAGATCGATAAGCAGCGGCTAAGGCCGGATTCCTGAGGCTCGGAGCTATACCCCACCACTCAGCCTGCCGATACTACTTATAGATGTCGGCGTGGGCCGACTCCGTCCGTCCCCGCTGCCATCCTGTATCTATAATTCTGGGCATGGAGTGCGAACGCGTATGCTTCTGGCCGCCGGGCATTTGGAATCACTTGAGCGCAAGGGGTGAGATGAGAGATGAAGGCAGATGACGAGATCTATCTTGTAAGGGGCGATGAAATCCACGCTCTCCGTTCCACATCTATGAGGTCGGGCGAGTTCGGCGGGGACCCTGAGGCGACTCTCCAGACCCTGTTCGAGAAGCACCCCAACATAATACCGGGCAAGCAGATTGAGCCCGGAAATGATGACCCGCCGAGGTTCGTTCTCCTTCGTCGAGACATGCCGGTCAAGGGCAACTCCGTAGGCAACCTCTATGTGGACCAGCACGGCATGCTCACAGTGGTGGAGACCAGGCTCTTCGAGAACCCTGAGTCGAGAAGAGAAATGGTCGGCCGGATAATCGAGTATGCCACCGACGCCGCCGAGGCCTGGGGGAACGGGCAGGCCAGAGTCATGGCAACCGAGGCCTGGAGCAAAGAGGGGAGGATACTCGACAACGTCATCAACGAGGAGTTCGGAGATCCACTTGCGTCCGAAACCATATGGGAGAGGGTGGAGGCCAACCTGTCCCAAGGCAGGCTCAGGCTCATAATAGCCACCGACGAGTTCACTCCGGACGTCAGGCGCATGATCGAGTACCTCAACAGCCACATGCGCGATACTCAGGTTCTGGGGCTCGAGCTGAGTTGCTACGGCAGTGACACCGACGCCCTGGTCTGCGTTCCCAGGATGGTGGGCCGGTCCCGGGAACCGGTCGATCGCAGCGACACTAACCAGGTTGCCTGGACAGTGACCTCACTCAAGAGGGCGTACAGCCAGCTTCCGGACCTGGGGTTGGCGCGGAAACTCGAGAGAGCGCTGGACTGGGCCGTGGGGAACGGCTTCTTCATCGAGGCCCGGGGCGAGAGTCCGCGCTTCGGATTCAGGGGTGCGGTGAGGAAGAGGCTGGGGAGTTTCTACATCGATGGAAACATCTACCTTTATCTTAAAGAGGAATTCTATCAGGGCGGGGCGAATGGCCGCGATGAGCTCTTGAGCCATCTGGTTGATCTGGGGATGCTCCCGGCCGGCTTCGACGTGACCCAGGTCGAGCAGGGGCGCAATCTGATTCGGCCCCTCGCCGACCTCAGCGACGCCGAGTTCAAGGACCTCCTGGACATATTCACCAGGCACATAAAGAGCGCCGTCCCCCTGGCCGGCGCCACGGCCTGACCGGGGGACCGGTACTCGACGCCGACCCGCTGCAGGATCGCTGTGAAGCGCCTGTGGTTGAAATCGAGCTCATAGGCGCCAATGCAGGCCGAGTAGTTCTCCTGGGTCGCCTTCCGAGCCCCGCGACCCGGTAACGGCGTGACTTCCCGGGACCTCTGTGGTATAATACCCCCGCTGAAATCCAGCAGTCTTCTATACCGAGGATTGTCCTGGGGCATCTCGAAAGAAGGGAGATCAGAGCGATGAAGCACGTGATACCGGCTATGTTTCTCATGTCGGCTCTTATGGCAGGCGCCGGTTATGTTCTTGCCGGTGAGCCCCCACTCGACTGGGTCAAGGAGTACGGCGACTCGGGAAGGAACGCGGGACTGTGGATTGAGGAGTGCACTACCGGCGGATATGTGGTATCCGGAATGTGGAGGGGCATCGATCCCTACCAGCCGGACGGGCTCATAATGCGGCTCGATGAAGATGGGGACACGCTCTGGACGAGGACCTGGGGAGGTCCCCTGGACGATGCCTTTTCATGTGTGCGCGAGACATCGGACAAGGGATTCATCCTCGCCGGCTACACTGAAACCGCTCCCGACACTTTCGATATCTGGCTCGTCAAAACCGATGCCTACGGCGACACGCTCTGGACAAGCCAGTTCGACTTCGGGCCATGGGAGTTCCTGCTCAACATCGTAGAGATGCCGAACGGCAAGTTCGTCGCCTGCGGGTACGGCGTTGCGTCCCCCGCGCACGATAACGACGTGCTGGTAATGATGATCAATGAGGACGGCAGCGGGGCGTGGAAGCTCTGGGTTGAGAAGACCGGCTACGAGCGGGGGATCGAGGTGTGCAGGACCTATGACGGCAATGTAGCCGTGGCCGGATATACCGCCGTCGGGTCCGACCCGGGAGACGTTTTCCTTGTGAAGGTGGACATCGCCGGCCGCGACACTATGTGGACCCGGACCTTCCCGGATACCACCACGAAGCAGATAGCTTCCGGGATATGCGAGGCCCACGATGGGGGGCTTGCCCTGTGTGGAGGTTCAACCGATGTGACCACATATATAGGAAGCGGCTTCCTCCTGAAGACGGACGACGACGGTTATTTCGACTGGATGGAAATGTACGGAGACACAAGTGAATACCAGTACATGGCGTCGGTCGTCGCCACGCCGGACATGGGGTTCGCGCTGGGGGGCAGGAGGGATACGTCCGCCACCTACGAATACGATTTCTATTTCGTGAAGACCGACGCGTTCGGTAACACGCTGTGGACCAAGACCCTATTTGAGAGGGATAAGCAGACCCTGATCTGCATGACTATGACCGGCGATTACGGTTACGCGAGCTGCGGCGAGCAGAGGATAGGCACTTCCTCTGACCGCACCGTATGGCTGACGAAACTGGGAGAGGACGACGCCGGCGTGGACGTGGGGAGAGAAGAGGTCGAGAGCCCCCTGCTCACCATCGATGGGATGAGACCATTCACCGAGAGCGTGCGCATTGTCTATAACATGCCGGCGGCCGGTCATATCAGGTTAGCCGTCTTCGATGTGAGCGGCAGGCACGTAGCGACGCTGGCGGAAGGCCGGCGGCAAGCCGGGGCGCATAATGTGACCTGGGACTGCAGAAACCCGCGTGGCGAGAGAGTCACCAGCGGGATGTACTTCATGAAGTGCGAAATACCCGGAAGGAGCGCCGTCGAGAAGGCGCTTGTAATAAGATAGGAGTACCCCTTCGGGAATATTGTGGCCGCTTAGGGCTTACGGGGGCGAGGCCGAGGACCTGGGGCTGCCCAAAAACGTCAGATGAGCTGCCGCCACGTGAGCCATGTGGGGGAGCTCGCGGAGGGACATCATCATCCGCACCACCTGGTCGTCTGCCGGCGACCTGCCCAGCGGAGTCTACTTCGTCACCCTCCGGTCAGGCGGAGAGCTCAAATCACGGAGGATCGTGGTCGCGAAGTAGTGCTGCAAGGCTGGCGAAACGGTAAGATCCGCTATATTCGAACTGGCCCGCTCCCGTGCTTGAAGAGACCCTAACAGCTGAGCGCTGCCTCTACTGGGACCGGGTCACGGGCAGGGCCGGCCGTCCCCGAAACCGGCCTGATTCAGGACTCAACGAGATGCTCGCGCACGAACTTCTGGATCATGCCGACCATCTCCGTCTTCAGCGCAGGCGGGCTCATCGCCACGAACACAGTCAGGTTATATAGTTCCTCCTGGGGCGCGGTCAGCCACCTGCCGTTGAGCCAAAGGAAAGTCTGCAGGGTGGTTATGGCAATCCTCTTGTTGCCATTCAGAAAAGGATGATTCTTGATCATAAGGTAGAAGAGGATTGCAGCCTTGTCGACAAGCGTTTTATAAAGGTCCTTACCGGCGAACGTCTGGAAAGGAGTAAGGAGGCAGCTCTCAAGTTTGTGGGGAGGTCTTGTGCCGAATTCCGGGATGGGCTCGTCAAAAGCAAGATGCTCCCTCGCCAACACATGTGCCAGGTACTCCACATCCTCTATTGTGACCGGCCTTAGGAGTTTCCCGCGCGGCATAGATCACTCCTGGCTGAGGCGTTTAAGGATCTCACCGTATTCCTGCACCGTTCGCCTGACTGCAGCTGCGATCTGGCGCTTTTTGTCCACAGTCAAGCTCCCGCCGAAGATCTCATTCAGCGTCTCGTCGGTGATGATATAGTTCCGTCCCGCTCTCGCAGCCGGGATGGTCCCCTTCTTGACCCAGTTATATACCGTGACTCGCGACACGCCCAGTATTCTGGCGAGCTCGGGAACGGTAAGGTATCTTTCCTTCGACATGACTTCGCCTCCGCGGACCGATGTTAATCAGAATAACCGAAATTAACCTGTGTTAATGCTGCCCCAATATCTTAACCTATGTTAACGGCAAACACAAGCATTAACTTAAGCAAGTGCCACCCACCGCGCCCCCGCGTTCGATACTTCAGCACTTGAGTGAACGGGTACCATCTGGTAGAGTATCCCTAGGAGCGAGCGAGGAGGGAACCGGGAGCATGCGAGCGCTGACAGTCTCCGTTATTGCCACGGCAGCATTAATACTTGCTACCGGCACAGCCTGGCCTCGCACCTGGTACGTAAAGCCCGACAGCACGGGCGACGTCCCCACCATCTCGGTGGCCGTGGACTCCGCCGCGGCCCAGGTCGATACCGTACTTCTTGCGGATGGCATCTTCGAAGGCACCGGGAACAGGGAAGTCGACTGTCTGGACAAGGCCGTGACCATAGTCTCGGAGAGTGGCGATCCTGAGGCCTGTATCATCGACTGCGGCTATCCTCCCGTCTGTAACGAGCGACTTGTTGCCCTCTACTTCCGCGAGTCCTCGCACGGTACTCCCCGCCTTGAAGGTGTGACGATCCGGGATGGCTGCGGCGGAGTGATTTGCGACGTCGGCTCCGCCCCTGTGATATCCAATTGCATCTTCCGTGACAACAGATGTGGCGGCTGCGAGGTCGGATACCAGGGCGCAGGCATGATATGCGCTGCCAACTCCGCTCCAATTATCGAAGACTGCCTTTTCGTTGAGAACTATGCCGACGGAGGCGGTGGGCTTTGCTGCAAAGGCAGCTACCCAACACTCTCGAACGTGACCTTCCTGAACAATAGCGGTACCGGCGGCGGGGGCATGCTGACCGAGAACGGCGGTTTCGCGCGCCTGACCGGCTGCATGTTCTCCGGGAACCACGTCTTTTCGCCTTTCGGCAGCCGGGCGGGTGGAGGCGGCATGTGTTGCAGGGCCTCGGCAAGCATTGAAGATTGCCATTTTGAAGACAACCTATCACGAGACTACCCAGGCGGCGGTTTGTGCGTTATTCCGGACTCAGAATCTGACCATTTCTCAGTCACGAGATGCACGTTCGTCGGTAATGCCATCCATAACGCCTATTACCCGGGCGGCGGACTGTCGTTTATAGGCAATGGGACTGCGACCGTTGAGAACACCCTGGTAGCCTTCAACTACAGCGGGGGAGGAGTCTACCGCTCGGGATCGAGCGCTGTCAGTTTGATATGCTGCGATATACACGGTAAAGTGGGCGGTGACTGGACCGGCCTGATCGAAGACCAGTTGGGAATCAAGGGCAACATCTCAGCCGACCCGCTCTTCTGCGACACCCTGGGCGGGGACTTTCGGCTTGAGACCTGCTCACCGTGCCTTCCGGGGAACCACCCGGACGGCTATGACTGCGGCGTGCCCATAGGCGCCTACTGCAGCGGGTGCCCCTGTGGAAGCGCCACCGAGCCCGCCACCTGGGGCGCTATAAAGGCCATGTACCGATAATGAACGCCCTCATCCTATAATGCTCAGAGACAGGGGCCCCGGGGTTCTGACCCGACGTTCTCACCGACCCCGGCGTCCGCCACAATCAGCTTCCCATTGTGCGGTCCTTGCGTTAACCTATGCACGGCACTCAAGACCCGAAGCCGTGCGCTCCGACCTGTCCACTACGGCATCATTGAAAGAGAGTTAAAACAGTCAACGTACACAGACTCATCTTGGCGGTCATCATGGTCGTCGCGCTGGCGGGAGCCTCACACGGAGCGGCGGCCTCCGGCATTGAGGACGATTACCTGCCCGGAGAGGACGGCTGGCGGTTCATGGTGAGCCCCTACTCGCTTCTGGCAAGCCAGTCGACGGCACCTACGCCGATCTCGGGGCCGAGTGAAGACCGCCTGATGTACGAGAGCATTCTGTTACACGCGTTCAGCAGGAAAGGAGGCTGGAACTGATGATTCCCTGTGCCCGTGTGCCCCAACCGGCAATACTCGCGCTGCTATTGCTATTTGCCCTGTCTGTCAGTGTCCCGGCGTCGGCTGCGGATGTGGATGACCTTCTCGGCCAGCGTCCGCCCGGGGAAGGGCCAACACGGATCGAGGTATCATTCTATCTTATTGACCTCATGAAAGTCATCGACCTCAACGAGATGTTTGAGGCCGACGTGTTTTTCATAGCAAGCTGGACTGATCCGCGGCTTAAGGGGGAGCGGGTTAGATCTGTGCCGCTCTCAGAAGTCTGGGCGCCCAACATCCTCATATTCAACAAACGCGACGCAGATGCTGACCTACCCAAGATAGTCACGATTCAGCCGGACGGCACCGTCACCTACCGGCAGCGCATCATAGGGACCTTCGCGTCGCCCCTCGACCTGCACCGCTTCCCGCTGGACTCCCAGACGCTGCATGTGCAGCTCGTCGTCTATGGAGCCAGTACAGATGAGGTCATCCTGGTCGAATCCCCGCGGTTCGCAGCCGTTGCAAATCCCGACCTCAGCATAGGTGACTGGAAGGTGGGCCCGGCGACGATGGAAAGCGACGAGTTTCACGCCGTTCCCGGCGGTCCGCCTCATTCACGGCTGACCGTGAGACTGGATGTCGAGCGCCTTGTGGGCTATTACGTGGTGCAGATGCTCATTCCCCTGCTTCTCATCGTGGCCATGTCCTGGATGCCCTTCTGGATCAACCCGGAGATCATTCCCACCCGGGTAGGAACCTCGGTCACCACAGTGCTTACGCTTATCGCGTACCGTTTCATGGTCGGGGCGCTCGTGCCTAGACTGCCCTACCTGACGTTAATGGACTACGTGTTGCTGGCGGCCACTGTTGTGGTGGCGGCGTCGCTGGTTCTCGTGGCCACAGGGAGCGTGCTGGTGAAGACCCGTCCGCAGACGGTAGGCAGAATCGACCGCATCGGGCGTGTCGCTCACCCGCTGGTCTTCATATCGCTCATAGCCGGCATATTCCTGTTTGGTTAGTGACCGCCATGAGGACCTTGCCAGCTTAATCCGGGACCTGGGGGACCTGGGGCTCTATATCGACGTCCTAACCGACCTCGGCGTCCGCTTGCGTCTCGTCCACGCGCACAGAGAGCCCATCCCGGCCGTTACCGATTACGACGTCCTCATGATAGGAGGGACGCCGGACGCGTCTCACCGCCGGGCGGAGTTCCCGTACCTGAGTGCCCTATACGATGCCATATGCCGGGCCGTCCGGGCGGATAAGGCCTGTTTCGGGATCTGCTGCGGCGCTCAGCGCAGCAGGATTGTCTTCCTTATGCCCCTGAAATCGCCGGCTTCCAGGCGCGACAACCAGCTTCCCTTCCCGCGGCCATTGCGCTACGCTCTGGCTGCGCGGCCGCATAAGGGTCGGCACGGAGGGCCACGTCATGACGGAGGGGATCAGGAAAGTGAACGCAAAGAGACTTTTCTCTGCGGTCGTTATGCTGCTTGTGCTAGCGGGGGTCTCACACGCCGAGCTCGACTCCGGTATCGAGGAGGACTACGTCCCCAAGGACGACGGCTGGCGGTTCATCATAAGCCCCTACGCCATGCTGGCCAGCCAGTCGACGGACGTGGGCGGCACCCGGTTGCGCCAGTCCTTCGGGGACCTGTCTTCATTGACCAACTTCGGCTTTCAGCTCGTGGCGACCGTAATGTACCGCAACTGGCTTCTGACGGCCGACGGCACCTATGCCAACCTCGAAGCCGGCGACGAGGGCAGCCTGCTGCGGCTGGATCTCAACGTAGAGCAGTTCATGCTGGACCTGCGCCTGGGCTACCTCGTCCTGAGCCGTGTCGACCATGAAGACCTGTCTGACGTGGTGCGCGGCTGGACCCTGGAGGTGAACGCCGGCGCCAAGTACTGGCGGAACGACGTGACGCTGGACTACGCTCTTACCCTGGGCGATCCGCCGCCCCTGGTCGAGGACCGGCTGGAGGAAACGCAGGCGTGGTGGGACCCCATGCTGGGCGCCAAGGTCAGAATCATCCTGAGCAGAACCGTGCTTCTCGGTCTCTATGCAAGCGGTGGCGGCTTCGGTATCGGTGACGCATCGGACTTCTCCTGGGATTCCCTATATACCAACACCTTCAAGGTTTCGCGCCTCGTTTCCGTTACGGCCGGGTTCCGTTTCTTCGCTTACAAGCGCGTGGATGGAGAGGGCGAGAGCGAGCTGGAGACCAGCGTATCGGTGTACGGCCCGGTACTGGGCGTTTCCTTTGTCTTCTGACGGAGGCAGGCCGCCCGTTCACCTGGCACCCGACACCATGGAAGAGTTCCGGCTGCGCGGCATATGGAAGTCGCATGGTGAGGATCACGGGTACTGGCTCGAATTCAGAAAACCATCCGGTCCGTCCGATGCCCGATGCCCCGCATAGCACCCGCACCTCTGAATTGGAGTTGCCCCGGAGCGGCCCGGAGCGGGATGTCAGTCGTCCGGCCCCCTGTGAGCGGTCGCTTCCTCATCCACCCAGTCCTCTTCTTCCCAGACCATGCCCCTCCGTCCCGGCACTTTGCGGGTGGGCCCCGCCTTGTAAGACGGGCAGGACTTGGGACCATAGCAGAAGGTCTCCCTGCGGTACCGGACGCTGGACGGGTTCCACTGGTCAACGACGATCTCGACGGGCATCTGGCAGCCCCAGATGCAGCGCCCGCACCTGGCCGCGTAGGTCCTGGCGTCCAGGCGCCGGTGGCCGCGAGCGCGATACGTCTCGAGGTCCGGAGGGCGGCCCGTCCAGGGGGGAGCCGGCCGCGACCCGGCTGAGCGCTCCAGCACTTCAAGGCCGCTGGCCTTGTAGTAGCCCGCCACCTCGGCGTCCGGATTCCGGACCGGAAGGCATGCGCCCCGGGCCAGGTCACCCGCCTCGAACCCGTGCTTGGCCTGGGCGCCTTTGCCGATGGCCACTGAAAACTCTTGCTCTTCGCCGCCCAGAACGCCGCTCACCTTCAGGATGAATCCCAGATAGGAGTGACCCCGCTGGTCAAATGACCTCATCAGGCGGATCCGGGGCTGAACCGATGTCACTTCGCCCTTCCAGGTGATCTTCCCGGTCATTGCGTTCCCCCCATGGCACGCCGCTCCAACCACCTACTGACTATCACGGGCCGGGCCCTGTGTCAACAACGGCGCCTGCCGCCCGGCCGCATTTCGGCACTTGAGCAGCCGGTGCCAATCCGGTAGGATAGGTGAGGAGCGAGCGAGGAGGGAACCGGGACCATGCGCACGTTCATGATTCCCGCTGTTCTTACAGCGGTGACCCTGCTACCGGTAGGCCCCGCCATCTCTCGTACCTGGCACATCGCCCCGGGCGGCACCGGCGATGCCCCAACCATCCAGGCGGGAATCGACTCGGCCGCTGCCGGGGACACATTGCTCTTGGCAGACGGGGAATTCTCTGGCCAGGGAAACCGCAACATTGACTTCGGCGGCAAGGCCATAGTCTTGACCTCAGAACCCGGAGGCGCCACGATCAATCCCAGGTACCCGGAGGACACTGAACCGAGAAGGGGCTTCATCTTCCAGAGCGGGGAAGGGCGCGAAGCCATAGTCAGGGATATCAACGTCATCTTCGCACATGCAGATACGGGCTCGGCGGTACTCTGCACCGGAGGCTCATCGCCGACGTTCATCAACTGCTGGTTCGACGGATGCGGTGATTACCCCATCCCCAATCTGACATGCGGCGGCGGCATGGCCTGCCTTTCAGGTTCCTCCCCGCGCCTTGTGGACTGCGAGTTCTATGAAGACCAGGCCACATACGGAGGAGGTCTCTATTGCATGAGCTCCACGCCATCTCTCGAGGGTGTCAAGTTCATCGACGGCATGGCCTTATCGGGGTCGGGACTCTACTGTATCGGAGGATATCCCTCGCTGGTAGGTTGCGAATTCGCGGGCGGCGTGGCACCCGACAGCGGCGGGGCGGTTTACCTGCGAGGGGCTTCCGCGGTGTTCCAGGAGTGCAGCATCATGGCGGCCAGCTCCGATAGAGGTGGAGGCATCTGCGTCGTGGGTGCTCATGACGCCGCCAGTGTCTTCCTATTCGACTGCAGCCTCTGCGATAATTGGGGCGGGATCGCTGGAGGGGCCGCTTACTTCACAGATGGGCACGGCAACTCCGAACTCGATCTTATCAGATGCACGGTCGCTTACAATGTCTCCTGGGGTGGGAGCGGCCTTGCACTTGAGGGCTGGGGTATAACCCAACTTGAGAACACAATCGTCGCATTCAACGAGCGATCTGCCGCTGTTGTGTGTCCGGAACATGGCTGGCTCAATTCGGAGTGCTGCGACATTTATGGTAATGAGGGCGGCGACTGGGTCGGGTGCCTCGCGGGTGCGGCGGATGCGGACGGCAACTTCTCGGCCGATCCGCGTTTCTGTAAGCCCCCTGGACCCTTGGTATGTAATCTCACTGTTGAGGATTGCTCGCCCTGCCTGCCCGGAAACCACCCGGATGGCTACGACTGCAACTCCGTCATAGGAGCCGCAGGGGCAGGTTGCGAATGCGGGGCGACAGCCCAGCCCACCACATGGGGCGCGATCAAGGCGATATACCGTTGATGACAGCCCTCATCCTCCAATGCTGCGAGACCGAGGACCTGGGGCTGGGGGAACCCTGTTTCGGGATCTGCTGTGGCGCCCAGCTTCTTGCGATTGCGCTCGGCGCCGAGGCGCGCCCGAGTCCGGTCGTGGAGATCGGCCTGACCGAGCTCGCCCTCACCCGTGCCGGCCGCGCGGACCCCGTCCTTCGAGGCTTTCCGGACCGGTTCCCGGCGTTTGAGTGGCACGCCGACACGTTCGATGTGCCGCCGGGCGCGGATCTCCTTGTCGTCGGGGAGGCGTCGAGGAACCAGATGTTCCGCAAGGGGCGCGCGGTGGGCGTCATGTTTCATCTGGAGGTGAGCGCGGAGGTGGCGGGAGGGTGGGCGCGGGCGTACGCGGATGAGCTCCGTGAGGCGGGTAAGACCGCGGAAGAGGTCGTGGCGGAGTGCCGGGCGCGGGAGGGGGAGATGCGGGAGTTGGGGAGGAGGCTGGTGGGCAACTGTCTTTCACAGGGCGGGAGCCAATGAGGAGATGAGCACCATTGGCCTCGGCCTCCGACCAGCTGTTCTCCAAGCCTTAGTGCTATGCTACGGTAAGTTATCCCCACCAATATGGACATGGCGTACTCGTTGTGATATGGTGAAACGTACTGAGAGCTCGCCAAATGACAGCAGACACTGATCTGGCACACAATGTGAGTTCAACTTGATTACGGAGGGGCCAATGGAGTTCGAGATTACCCACACCATCAAGCCGTCTGAGATTAGGTGGAAGGGCATAATAATCCACAAGGCGGAACGACAGCGATACCCCTTTCCGCCTCAAGGTGAGCCATTCACTTTCCTGGCAGATGATGGCCAAACCTATCAGGTGAGTCTTGACAAGCAAAACCGAATCAGGATGCCCCAGTACTTCAAGAATGCAGATCCTAGCGATGGTGATACAGTCACATTCAGATTCAGGGTAGATAACGGCGAAGATGGAGCCAAGCAAACAACTCCAACTGACCAGATTCGTGACCTTCTGATCAGGGTTGCCTCAGTGTATCCGGAGGCCAGGAAAACGAAATACCCCGGCGATGGGTCCATTCGCCGCACGGTTGAGAACGAACTCCCAAAAGCCCTAAAGTCAGTGATCCTATTCAGAGAGCCCAATAACTGGAAACTTGAGGGGTCCGTCGGGAAGGGCAACTGGGCTCTGGTACCCTGGGTCGCGGCTCTTAGGAAGGATATTACGGAGTCTGTCTCGGAGGGCTTCTACATTGTCTATCTCTTCTGTGCGGATGGGTCGGGGGCCTACCTCGTGCTGATGCTGGGTACGGGCGGCGTCAACAGGGCCGCTCCAGGTGACGCGGAGAACAAGGTGAGGGACTCGGTGCTCTCCCAAATCGCCATGAACAAGTCATCCCAGGCTCTCCGACAACAGCTAGCCGGTTTCAAGACCGGTACACTTCCAAATGGTGCCCTCAAAGCCGCAGATAACCAGCGAGCTTCTGCGTATGAGAAAGCTTGTATCATATGGAAGTACTACGGCATTGAGAATCTTAGATCTATGGCCGATGCGGGCCAGCTGAAGAGAAATCTCCAAGGGTTGGTTGATGCCTACGCCGGCATACATCTGACGGAGGGGGACAGCAAGCCACCGAAGCAGACCTGGATGTTCCAGTGCAATCCGGACTACTTCGACTTACGGGGAGCGTTAAGGAATATGGAAACCAAAGGCCTCTCTAAGACTGCCCACACGGTGCATCAACACAGGGAAGATATACATGCTGGCGATACGGTTTATATGTGGGAGGCCGGACCCAAAGCAGGGATCCTGGCCGTAGGTCGCATCCTTGCTGACCCGCATGATATGCCCCTCGACAAGAACGATAACCCTTTCCTGAAGCAACCGGAGCGCTATGCTGGAATGAAACCCAGGGTGCCGATAAGGATTGACACGGTTCTAAAGGAGCCGATCCTCAAGGCAGATCTAGTGAACGACCCTATACTCTCTAGCCTCTCCATTATAAGACAGCCTCAGGGCACGAACTTTCTGATAACCCCCGGCCAGGCCGATGCCCTTGCCAGTCTATTAGAGCGGCGTGGTCTTGTGCAGGCCCCATATACGATCGATGACCTCGTGGCTGAGACCGGCTTCACAAGAAACGAAGTCGCCAGCTGGAGGAGGAAGCTTGAACGCAAGAAGCACATAGTATTCCAGGGCCCCCCTGGGACTGGTAAGACATTCGTGGCTGAGCGTCTTGCGAAGCTCATGACCTCAGGCTCAGAGGGTATCTGGGAGGTTGTCCAATTTCATCCGGCCTACGCGTATGAGGATTTCATACAAGGTATTAGGCCAAGGATCGTCGATGGAAGCATGACTTTCGAGCTAGAGAGCGGTAGATTCCTTGAATTCTGCACTAAGGCTGCAGCACTAGAGGAGTCAGGCACTGCTTGCGTCATGATCATAGATGAGATCAACCGGGCACATCTCTCCAGGGTTTTTGGGGAGCTCATGTACCTGTTGGAGTATCGGCACAAGAAGATCCCACTGGCCGCTGGGGGGGAGCCCTTCAGAATACCAAGCAATGTCTATCTGATTGGCACCATGAATACTGCCGATCGTTCGATTGCCCTGGTCGATCATGCCCTTAGGCGCCGTTTTTCCTTCATCAGACTCAAACCGGACTTCGGTGTTCTTAGAAGACACATGGAGACGCGGGGGCATGACGCTGCTTCGCTAATAAGTGTGCTCCATCGGATCAATACTGCAATAGGAGACCCCAATTACGAGGTCGGCATCTCCTTCTTCATGCGCGAGGATGATCGCTTGCCCGAATATCTGCCTGACATTTGGACAAGTGAAATCGAGCCCTATCTGGAAGAGTTCTTCTACGATCAGCCGGGCAAAGTAGATCCGTTCAGATGGGACAGGCTTGTTTCGAACGAGCTCGCTGCGTGGGGGTAACGCGAGGCCTGAGGTCCTGCCAAGGCTAAGATTAGATTTGGGGAGGCTCAATCGAATTGATTCTGCACTTGGAAGAAGAGACTGAGCGCCGGTTGCCCAGAGACGACCTAGCTGAGGCGCTTGCCCTCACAATCCATCAATCCTTTCGCAAGTACTTCAGTATAGAATTCCCAAGCCCAGCCAATGATCACTGCTACGTCCTACAACCGAGTGGATACATAGGCCAAATCCCAGTCTCCCAGGACCTGCTCATAAGACTTAGCCCAAAGGTCCCGGTGGCAAACGTGTTCCGTATGCTGGAGTATGCTTATAACCTCAAGTCCTTTCATTTCTTCGACGGCATGACCAGGGTGAATACCATAGATGACCTATATTGCAGATTGGCAGCGATACTGGCAAAGCGGGTGCTTGATCGGGTAAGAAAAGGACTATATAGAAGCTATGTTGGCCACGAAGAGACTATGGCTTACGTCCGAGGCCGTGTAAGGGTCATGCCTACACTCCGAGCATCAATCCGAGGTTCGCTCCACATGAGATGCCAATTTGAGGATCACACCCCGGACCTGGAGGATAATCGGATACTAGCCTGGACTCTTTACCGTCTTCCAAGGCTAAAGATAGAAAGAGAGTCTGTGCGACGACTTATTGGGCAGGCATATCGTGCATTAGCGGGAACGGTTGATGTTGTGTCAATGGATCCCAAGGCGTGCGTCGGCCGATTTTACCATCGCCTAAATGATGACTATCGACCAATGCACGGTCTGTGCCGCTTTTTCCTTGAGCAATGCGGGCCTGGCATTGATGAAGGTGAGCGCGAATTCATGCCATTTACTCTACACATGCCTGCTTTATTCGAGTCGTTCGTTGCGGAGTGGCTCGGGATGAACCTTGATGGGGACAGATATGTGACGCCCCAATACAGAGCTGATCTCGATACAATGGGACACTTCGCCTTCCGCATAGACCTGGTCATAAGGGACGTGCAGACAGACAGTGTGCTTGCCGTTCTTGACACAAAGTACAAGAGGAATCCAGATCCCCAGGAGCAAGAAATTCAGCAGATTGTGGCTTATGCTGAGAGCCTGAGAACCCCAAATGCCATTCTAGTGTATCCATCATCAGTGACAAGACGTGTTGTTCTGAATGTTGGCGAGAAGACAGTTCGGACACTGAGTTTCGACATAGGCAAGGATCCCGAGACTGCTGGGCGGGAATTCCTTGCTGACTTGACCGAAGCTCTTACAATAGGGTAGAGGCTGTTGCCACCGGACAAGACGCCAGGCTCATGGACCCCATGTCCGAAGCAGAGACATCAGAATCGATTGTGGAGGCCAAGCGGATTCTCAGAGGATATTAGACCAGACTGCGTCTCGTCCACACGTACAGAGAGCCCATCCCGGCCGTTACCGATTGCGACGTCCTCATGATAGGAGGGACGCCGGACGCGTCTTATCGCCGGGCGGAGTTCCCGTACTTGAGTGCCGTATACGATGTCATATGCCGGGCCGTCCGGGCGGATAAGGCCTGTTTCGGGATCTGCTGCGGCGCTCAGCTTCTTGCGATTGCGCTCGGCGCCGAGGCGCGCCCGAGCCCGGTCGTGGAGATCGGCCTGACCGATGTCAAGGCCGATTCAGTTTGTCCCCTTTTCGCCGGTCTAATTTGTCCCCTTTTTGGCGCCTACGGTGGCCGGGTCTACGCCTGACTCACCGGCGGTTTTCTCTTTCACCTCCTCTCTTGGTA
>Ga0180438_10001308_pt1 | contig 44281 bp, 39 predicted proteins | sample SS_ome_12_FD_132455 | JGI IMG/M metagenome (GOLD analysis project Ga0180438, IMG submission 132455) | Hypersaline lake sediment archaeal communities from the Salton Sea, California, USA - SS_3_D_2 metaG | ecosystem: Environmental > Aquatic > Non-marine Saline and Alkaline > Hypersaline >...
CACTCATCTTTAAAGGTTTACGACTTTGAAAATAGCACTTGGCTATTTCCTACAGTCGATAAATCCTTCAAATCTGAGGTTTTTTGCATCGAATTCCATAGACAAAAGTTATGCAACACACCCCTATTCTAGGTAGAATCCATACGCTGCAATACTTAAATAAATTAGATCTATTCACATCCCGATACCTAATCAAAGAGTGTGACCTCAATAAAAACGAAGTGAAAAAAGTAGCCTACTTTCTTGGAACGTATGCGATAGAGCTTCGAGCCGAGGAATTTTATCCTATTTATGAGCAGGTGCTTTGGGAGCACCGATCAAATGTGTATGTGAAATCCATTATTTTAGAAGAAGAACATCTGCGTGAATTCGAAGAAGGTATTGTAAACTTGGATTTAGGTATATAGTATGCTGAAAAGGTATGCTCTTTTGACCATTTGCTGTTTAGCAAGTGGATGGATCAAGTAGAAGCAGAGCTATTTTCCTGAAAAGAGTGCGTCGGCATAGGCAGTTGGGTCGAAGGGGATCAGATCGTCGATCCCTTCCCCCACGCCTACCCACTGGATGGGGATGCCCAGCTCTTTGTAGATACTTAAGACGACGCCCCCTTTGGCAGAGCCGTCGAGCTTGGTTAAGATGAGCCCCGTCAGTGGTGTGAATGAGTGGAATATCTTCGCTTGGTCGAGTGCATTTTGCCCAGTAGTTGCATCGAGGACAAGCAGCGTTTCATGAGGCGCCTCTGGAACGACTTTTTGCATCACTCGAGTCACTTTTTCAAGCTCTCGCATGAGGTCGGTTTTATTTTGGAGCCTGCCTGCAGTGTCGATCATGGCAAGATCCACGCCTCTTGCTTTAGCAGCGGTGACTGCATCAAAAGCAACAGCTGCTGGATCACCACCTGGGCTGGACTTAATGATCGGGACATTTAGTCTATCTGCCCAGACGGCCAGCTGATCGATGGCAGCAGCGCGGAAGGTATCCCCAGCTGCAAGTAAGAGGCTCTTGCCTTCTTCTTTAAACTTTTTGGCCAGCTTGGCAATGGTTGTCGTTTTTCCACTTCCATTGACTCCTACCACAAGCACGACATGGGGCTCGCCCTTTTTGGGTGTTTTAGGTGTGGTCGTTGGTTCTACGGAGAGGATTTCGAGGCTTTTTGAGTGGAGAAAGCGTAAAATATCTTCGATCGAAGCGTCTTTATTTTTTTTGAGAAAGAGACGGGTCTCATCGACAAGCTCGAGGGTGCATCGGGTTCCCAAATCAGCTTCATAGAGAATTTGCTCGAGCTGATCAAAGGTCTCTTCATCCCAAGGCCCCTTGAAAAGAGCTTGGATCCGACCACTCACCGCAGCGCGGGTCTTGGTCAGAGCCTGCTTGATTTTAGAAAAACGATCTTTGAAATACTTAAACATATTGAACGAAATCAGAGTCTATCACATAAGGGGATTGAAGAGAACTGGGAAAAAGTCGATGAATGTTCACGAATATCAAGCAAAAGAAATCTTAAGGAAATACGGGATCCCTGTCCCTGATTTTGGGGTTGCCTCCAATGCGAAAGAGGTAGAAGCTGCTATTGAGGAACTGGGCCTTGACCAGGCGGTGGTTAAGATTCAAGTGCATGCTGGGGGACGAGGAAAGGCAGGTGGCGTTAAATTTGCCAAGAGTCCTGCGGAGATCAAGCAGCTTTCTGCTGAGCTTATTGGGATGAAGATGGTGAACAACCAGACGGGGCCACAAGGGGTGGTTGCCCACCAAGTAATGCTCTCTCGGCCAGCCGACATTGAAAAAGAGTACTATTTAGGTGCGATCATCGATCGAGACCATGCTAGGCCGGTGCTCATCGCCTCTCCTGAAGGGGGGATGGAGATCGAAGAGATCGCAGAGAAAATGCCTGAGAAGATTTTAACCATTCCAATCCAGCTCGATGGATCGCTTAGACCTTTTCATCTGCTTCGCCTCACCACATTCATGGGTTGGGAGAAAGAGGTGGCTAAGCTTGGCCGAAAAGTAGCGCTGGGTCTTGCAAAGGCGTTCATTGAGACCGATGCATCGATGCTGGAGATCAACCCACTGATCCTCACTCCACAAAAAGAGATTGTGGCGCTAGATGCCAAGTTGAGCATCGATGAAAATGCTCTTTTTCGGCAAAGTGAGCTTGCTACTTGTTATGATCCAAGCCAATCATCACCCAGCGAGGTGGCAGCCAAGGAGTTTGATCTTGCCTATATTGCCCTTGATGGAAACATCGGATGTATGGTGAATGGGGCGGGCCTTGCAATGGCAACGATGGACATCATCCATTTTTATGGAGGAGAGCCGGCGAACTTCCTCGATGTTGGAGGAGGCGCTTCAAAAGAGAAGGTAGCTGAAGGCTTTAAGATCATCTTGTCCGATCCAAACGTGAAGGCGATTTTAGTGAATATTTTTGGTGGAATCATGAACTGCGCTGTCCTTGCAGAAGGGATCATTGCAGCGGCGCGTGATTTCTCAATCAAGGTGCCCCTGATCGTGCGGATGGAAGGGACGAATGTAGAGCAAGGGAAGAAGCTTCTGAAAGAGTCGGGGCTAGCAATTACGACAGCTGAAAGCTTAGCCGATGCAGCAAAAAAAGCAGTTTCAGTTAGGAAATAGGAGTTTTTAAGTTGGCTATTTTAATAGGAAAAGAGACAAAAGTGATCACCCAAGGGGTCACTGGAGCTGCAGGAAGATTTCATACAGAGCAGTGCATCGCCTATGGCTCAAAATTTGTGGGAGGGGTGACTCCTGGTAAAGGGGGAGATACTGTTTTAGACCTTCCTGTTTTCAACACTGTTTTTGAAGCAAAGAAACACACTGGATGCACCGCTTCGATGATCTTTGTTCCTGCTCCGTTTGCTGCCGATGCCATTTTGGAGGCAGAGGATGCGGGTATTGAGTTGATCGTTTGTATCACAGAGGGGATCCCTGTGCAGGATATGCTCGAGGTTTCTCGCGTGATGAAACATTCAAATACCTCAAGGCTCATCGGCCCCAATTGTCCTGGCGTCATTACCGTGGATGAGTGTAAGATGGGGATCATGCCGGGCTATATCCATAAAAGAGGGAAGGTGGGCATTGTTTCCAAATCGGGAACCCTTACCTATGAGGCGGTCTTTCAGACTTCTGAGCTAGGTCTTGGTCAAACAACCTGCGTCGGAATCGGAGGCGATCCGCTCAATGGAACCAACTTCATCGATGTGCTCACCCTTTTTGAGGCCGACCCAGAAACTGAGGCGATCTTGCTCATTGGAGAGATTGGAGGATCTGCTGAAGAGGAGGCAGCTGAGTGGATCGAAGAGAATAGCACCAAGCCAGTGGCAGCTTTTGTTGCTGGGGTGACCGCTCCGCCGGGTAGGCGGATGGGACATGCCGGAGCGATTGTCTCTGGGGGGCAGGGAACGGCTCAAGGAAAAATGGAAGCCTTAAAGAAAGCAGGGGTGGTTGTTTCTGAGTCTCCCTCTGAGATGGGCGCCGCAGTAGTAGAAGCTTGTAAAAAGAAGAAATAGATATGCGTATTGGGGGAAGAATTCCCATTTCCATCAACCCATTTTTTTGGGTCACAGCAGCTCTGATCGGATTTCTCAATAGTGGAAGTCTGATAGGGAGCATCATTTGGATGTTTGTCATCCTCATTTCAGTCCTCGTTCATGAGATGGGACATGCGACAACGGCTTTGTTTTTTGGATTGCAGCCTCGGATTGAGCTGGTAGCTCTTGGAGGTCTCACCTTTCACCAAGGAGACAAGCTTCCCTACTGGAAGCAGTTTCTCATCGTCCTCAACGGCCCGATTTTTGGATTTGCCTTGTTTGCTGCTGCCTACTTTTTGCTTAAAGTTCCAGCTCTAGCAACGGGGTTTACGGGGAATGTTCTCACTCTCTTTTATTGGATCAACCTCATTTGGACCATCCTCAACCTCGTTCCGGTGATGCCACTCGATGGAGGACAGCTTCTTCGGATTGCCCTCGAGGGATTTTTTGGAGCCAAAGGGATGCGTTATGCGCTCATTATAGGGATTGCGATTGCGGGGGGATTAAGCCTTACCTTTTTCCTCTTTGAACACTTCTTAATCGGCGCTTTGTTTTTCCTCTTTGCTTTCCAGAGCTTTGATATGTTCCGCCGTTTGCGCCACCTTTCCAATGATGATCGCAAAGGGGAGCTGAAAGAGCTCCTTGCAGAGGCTGAGAAAGATCTGCAAGAGGGGAAAAAAGACAAAGCTCTATTTGCGTTTGAGCGGATCCGTCACCATTCGAAAGAGGGGATGATCCATATGATGGCCACCCAATACCTCGCTTTTTTAAAATACGATCTAGGGAAGACTAAAGAGACCTATGAGCTGCTCACCCCAATTCGTGAAGAGCTCTCTTCTGAGGCGCTTTGTTTGCTCCACCAAGCCGCCTTTGATGAAAAAGACTACCCACTTGTCGAAGAAATTGGAGGCACCTGCTTCCAGATCATGCCAAACAAAGAGGTGGCACTTCGCAATGCGGTCGCTTGCGCCTCCCTTGCCAAGGCGAAGCCAGCTGTTGGTTGGCTGGAGACAGCTTTTCAAGAAGGTCTTGATCACCTCACCGATTTGCTGGGTGGACAAGAATTTGATCCCATCCGGGAGTCAGAGTATTTCCAAAAATTTCTTGACCACCATCCTGAATAAAAAGGTCGCTGACTCTAAAATAAAAAGGTCGCTGACTCTAATCTGAACTTTACAAAATATGAAATATCTACGTATAATTCACCCTTAAATACGGAGGTTTTATGTCGATAGATATGGTTTTTCCCGTTGCGGAAGGTCTCAATCAAGGTGTTTTCTTAGACTGGTATAAGAGGAATGAAGATTCTGCCCTTGCAGGTCGAAATGTCTATATTCCGACTGCTTTGCAAATAGCTCAAGCATCGGCGGCCATCGAGATGGTCGATAAGGTGCTTACAGTACAAAACGAGCTCAATACGGTGCCTTTAGCGGCTAAAGTGGTCATCTACCTGACACCTGTTGCAATTGCGGCCCTCAGTAAGATGGGGATTGAAAATGACACCCTGCGCTCAGTGGTTCTTTTCATGCAAAACCAGATTGGAAATCTGTGCCATCTCGTAGCGGTCATTTCTTCTATTGCGTTGATTCAACTTGGATTTGTCGCCTATGGAGCCGCCTCTCTTTCATTCATTTTACTAGGATTTTCTTGTAGAACCGGGATCATGCCCTCTTGCATACGGCAAACTGTGAATCAGCTCTCAAATTTCTTGCTCATCCCTCTAGGAGCTGTTTGTGGCTCTTTGCAGATGCAAATTTATGCATTGATTTTTGCAGCTTTCCAATGCATGAAACTCTACCGCTATTTAACAAAAGTCGATCCAACAGCGTTTGTTCCAAGAAATAATCTTGATACTGACAAGTTACAAGAGATTTTGGCATCTAAGAAAAACCTAGAGATCAATCGAGACTATGTACGCCTTCCGACGCTTGTACCAGCTCCTGAAGTGAATGTTCGCAAGGTGTATGAGTCTTTTGATGCGATTGATTGGTCACGGCACATCCATGCACTGCGTGGAAAGCTCAAAGACGATCGAAAATATGTCGAAGAAAATGGGGATCCTACAAATAAGAGCGATGAAGAGCTGATGAAGCATGCAAAGGACACACTACATACCTTTATTGAGTCAGTTCTCAATCACCAGATTCTAGAGGGAGAGCCTGTTGACTATGGGCGGATGGAGCACTACTTGAAGATCGCTGTGGATGCAATTCTTAAAGAAGAGGATGAAATAGCGCGAGTAGACTTACTTCTTCGCATTTCAGTTGAAGGAGGCAAGTATTGTGGACCCGGTAAGTTTGAGGTGGCTGAAGATCTCTATAAATCGATCGTTCGGAAAATGGATGAGATCCCTTTTGAACTTAAAGTTCTCAACGTTTTTCAAGATATGCGCGATAAACTCGTGCGAACAGGCTATGGATGGTTCTTAGAAGAAATCGCACGTAGCGGCGGCATAAATGCCCAAATGGTAGAAGTTGTCGATTTTCGCGATGTTCACCAGTACAACACCTTTGTCAACATGTATGCTGAAGATATTGGAATTCGAAAAGCAGGCGCTGACAACGACTCCATTGCGCTTGTTAATGAATTGGACCGTGCTATGGTCGGTTACATAACGAGTGGGCAAATAGAAAACATCTTCTGGGATTACCACACAAAAGACCACATTGTCGAAGGATTAAACGAAAATCTAGGGACACCCCATCTTCCAAAGCCTGAATTTTATCAGTGGTGGATTGATTGGATTCAAAGACAAGAAATCAGTGAAGCTCAAAAAGAAGCACTCAAAGAAGAACTGGCGAACGGACAGCTTTTTGGAAAAGACATAGAAAATCGCTATGGCAATGTATATGAACAATTCATTCAAGCGATGCTCTTTGATCTGGGGATTTTAAAAGAAAGCGCCAACACAAGAGAGCAGGTTTTATCAGAAGAGTTATTCGCACAGCAATTGATCAATCAGTGATAGGAACTCCTGCCCAAAGTCTTTCATCTCAAAGAGGTAGTTGGGGCGGAATTTCCGCCGCTTAAATGCCTCTTTGATCAGAGGCACAAGTTGCTCCTTGTTTTTTTCCGTCTTGCCTGGCTGGAGCTTGAAGCGAGAGCCCATGTGGGCTTTGATGCAAAACTCCATGTTGAACACTTCCCAGTCCATCAAAGCAAAAGGCGCATGAAAGATCATCGGCAGCCCTTTGGAAAGCGCCTCATTGGTAATGGGCCCGCCAGGCTTTGTGATGAGCCCTTCGGCAATCTCCATTAGAAGAGCCATGTTGGCAACGGATCCAATCGCTTGAAGAGTCATCCTGCTGCTTTTGGTCTTTAGTGCATTGATCTTGTAGCGCATCTCCCGGTTGGCGGCTACATTTTGATCGCCACATAAACAGAGAATGTGGAGGCTGTTTGCTTGGATTTGTTCTACTTCCATGTCGTTTAGCTCTGCTAAAATCGCTGCGTACTTTTCAGTGACTCTCCCAGCAACGCCGCCCATCATTAAGAGAAGTACGCGACTCTCAGGGGCGATGCCTAGCTCGTCTCTTAAAGCGGTCCTTTGCTCTTGAGTAATGGACTCTTTAAAGACAGCGCGAAGAGGAAATCCGCTGACGTGCACCTTTTTTGAAGGGATCCGCTTCTCGATAATCGCGCGCATTTCTGGAGTGTCATAAGGGAGGGTGATTTTCCACTTGGGGTAGGACAGGTCACATGCTCTTTGGTGCATTCCCTTAGTGAAAAAGTCGGTGTCAAGGTCAGTGCTTACAATCAGTAAAGGGATATTGAACTCTTTTGCCACATTGTGAAACATCGCGTTCATCGAAGGGAAGCAGCTAATGAGTAGATCGGGCCTTTGCTTGAGCACCTCAAGACGGATCTGTTTTTCAATGCTTTCTTGCTGCATCATCAAAAAGAACGGGCCGACTCGGGTAATGAGTTTAAGCCATTCAAATCCCTCATTTTTGAGGAGGTGGTTATAGAGTCTTTCTTGGGAAAAATCCATCAATAGCCGCTTAAAGACGTCAGTCGAAGCAAGAGTCTCTTCAAGAGTATTGGCCACCCGGACGTGGTATTTCCCTTTGGCATACTCACTCAATGCTTTTGTGACACTTAAGTGCCCCTTGCCGGCTCCACACGTAAAAATGAGCAGGGATGCGCTCGAGCCCCCAGCGTGGGCATAGAACCCTTTTAGAGAGTGTAACTTTAAGGAATCGTTCTCTTTAGCCCAAAATTCTTGGGTTTGTGCGCTGAAGTGGCACATACAACAAAGGTGGAGATCGCACGACTTTTGGAAGAGGCGGGCTTTAAGCGTTTGGTACGCCGTATTGAGCGTTTTGAATTTCTTCTTTGTCTTCCCCATCAGGTAACTTTTTCCTAACTCAGAAAAAGCAGGAAGGATTTCCTCGGTGAGATTTTTCCCAAAATGGGTGTGAAAAGAAGTCAGCTGTTTTTCGAAGAAGCTGAGCTGAATCGTCAGGTTTTCTCGATCCGCCCCTTGGGAAAACGAGTACTCATTTAGAGCTTCGATCATTTCATCAAGGGCGCCTTCCCAAAAAAGGAGCTCTTTTAAGCTGGAGATGAGTTGTTGCCAGTCTTCATAAGACTTATCTCGATTCTCCAATAGGTCGTCGAGAAAAAGACGATCTTCAAAGGAGAGTTTGTACCCTTCGTCTTTGACCGCCATGGTTAACATCCGATGCACTTCTCTTACAAATAAGCTTGGACCAAGCTCCTTAGAAATAGGGGGGCGCGAAAGACCTAAAGAGGTAAGAAAAGAGGTGAGCACCTGTTCATACTCTCTTAAGAGAAGAAGGTTTTTAAGGGGGCTGATGTGCGGATTTTTGCAGTAGCTTTCTAGCTCCTTTTCTAGCTCGATCGAGATGTGAAGAGGCTCTCTTTCTTCTAAAGTTCGAAGGGTCACTTGGAGCTCTATGTAACGGTTGATGAGCTCTAACTCTTTTTTTTGCAGAAGCTGAGTTAAAAAGAGGTATTCATCTTCTGTTAGCCAGTTTGCGCGGAGCGCTTCAAGAAGATCCTCGGTTTCTTTAGTATGGTTTTTTTCAACAAGTAGCTGCATTTCGCCTAGTGTCAACAAATTGTTTACTATGCATTCTAGAGCTAGTGAAGATGTTTTGGCAACTGAATTGTGAGCAGTTCACTCCAATGGGTGGTATAGCGCTGTGAAGTAAATTGCCTTGCCATTTGCCAATTTTTTTCGGTTCCTTGCGCAGCAAAAAATAAAGTGCCATCGCCCCTTAACCGATTGATGTGATCAAATGCGGTCATGGCCTTTTCCTGTAAAGGGGGCAAGCTCGAGAAAAAATCTTGTTGGACATTTGATTTATCGCAGAGATCGTGGATGATGACACCCACTTTTTTGTAGGGGTATCCTTCTCGAAAAATTTGAGATAGACACTTTTTGGCCTCTTCAATGATTTTCGGAGTGTAGTTTGTTGGATGTGAAAAGGTCATAGAAGCACTGTTGGCATAGCTATTTTCGATAAAAGGAGAGGTGGTTAAGAAAACGGTGAGCCCCCTTGCTAAAGACTCTTGGTCTCGCAGCTTTTCTCCAATTCTTGCTGCATACGTAGAAAGAGCCTCTTCAAGCTCTTTTTTGTGATGCACTCTTTTTCCAAAAGAGCGGGAGCAGGTGAGCGACTTTTTTTTCTCTTTCACCTCTTCAAGGTGTAAGCAAGAGATGCCGCGCAACTCAAGCGACGTTTTGAGTAAGGTGACGGAGAATTTTTTTTGGAGCCACCCTTCATTGGCATTTTTGAGCTGAAGTGCCGATCGAATCCCAGCTGCGCTCAGTCTTTTTGAAAGGCGCCTTCCCACCCCCCAAACCTCTTCGGTGGGGAGAGTTTTGAGGAGGGCATCAATCTTGTTTTCTTCTAAGGCAAACACACCCAGCTCTGTTTTTTTTGCCATTCGGTTGGCGAGTTTTGCTAAAGTTTTGGTCGAGCCAATACCAACCGAAACGGGGATCTGGGTCCACTGGAAGATTTTTTCTTTGATTTTGCGTCCAAGCTTTATCGGGTGATCGGTTTCAATAGCTAAAAACCCCTCATCGATTGAATAAACCTCAAATTCCGAAGAGAAAGTGGATAAAATGCTCATTACCCTTTGAGAGAGGTCTCCATAGAGTGTGTAGTTTGATGAGTAGAGAAAAACTCCATGGCGTTCAAACAGCTCTTTGTACTGGTAGGCGGGAGCTCCCATGGGGATGCCAAGCTGCTTTGCTTCTTTGGAGCGCGCCACAACACATCCGTCGTTGTTCGAAAGGACAACAACCGGTTTATTCCAAAGTTTTGGGTTGAACACCCGCTCACAGGAAACGTAAAACGAGTTGCAGTCGACAAGGAAAATCTGTTTACTTTGCTTTGTGGATGACATAGGTGACCACCCCCCAAACTTGGAAATCAGTGTCTTCTGCGATTTCAATCGGAGGATAGGCAGGGTTTTCGGGCAAAAGAAAAAGAGCCTTCCCTTTTTTTGCGATCCGCTTAACGGTGAACTCTCCATTGATCACGGCAACTACAATGTTTCGATTTTTTGGCTCAACCGATCGATCGACGACCAGAACATCGCCAGAATAGATATTTGCCTCAGACATCGACTCTCCTTGGACACGGACAAAAAAGGTGGCGGCGGGATGAGAGATGAGCAATTGATTGAGATCGAGGGCATCATCTAAGTAATCGTCAGCAGGGGAGGGAAACCCGGCAGCTACTGCGCTTAAAAAGATGGGGAGCGAGTGGGGGGCTATTTTGGCCTGGTGAATGGAGAGCTTCATATTTGCATCTTAACGTATCGAGAAAACCGCTGGCAACGAAAACAAAAATTGAGTAGTCTATACCTAAACCTCTAAGGAGAAAACTATGATTAAATACCCTTTGTTTTTTGAAGTAAGCGCCAATTCAACCACTGGAATCGAAACTCAGGTTCAAGCATCGGCTCATGACTTGCCACCGATTTCCTGTGCTGTTCCACCTGAATTTGGGGGGCCTGGAGGAGGCTATTCTCCTGAAGATCTTTATGCTCTAGCAGTGGTCACTTGCTTTATCTCAACGTTTAAGGTGTTTGCAGTAAGAGCTAAACTCGCATTCTCTGGTATCCAAGGAGAAGCAAAGCTCACCATTGATCGGAATGCTGCGGGGGTTCCCGAGTTGAATAAGGTAGACCTCACCTTCACCCTCACTGGGGTCGAGGACCAAGAAAAAGCCAAGACTCTGCTGGCCGAGTCTGAGAAGTACTGCCTTGTCTCCAACGCAATCCGCAGCGAGAAGAGCTTCACTTACAAATTTTCTTAAATTGCACTTAGAGGATATTTGAAAAATCATTTGGGCGGGGAATTTTCCCTTTTTCATCCTAATATCTGGCTCAAATTGCGCTGAATGTATTCATTCAGCTCCATTCTCCGCCAAATATTGGGACAAAAAATCATAAAATTCCGCGCTTGAAAGCAATTTCCAAACACCCTCTTAGTCCACTTTCAGTGAATAGAACCGGGTCACATTCCCTTGCTTAGCGAGGATGAGGATCCGGTTATTTTTTGTCTCTTTGAGGGAATCGTGGAACTCTTCAAGAGTCGTCACTTTCTTGTGATTGATGGCCAAGATGAGAAGCCCAGGACGGATGCCAGCAGTTGCCGCTGTCGAACCTGGCTTGATCTTAGTCACCACGACACCTTCATCTCCAGGGCCATATCCCAGTTTATTGGATAGCTCAGAGGAGAGGGGCTCCACTTCCATTCCTAGCTTTTTGATGAATTCGCTCCCCGCATTTGCATCTGCTTGGGCGGTAAGTTTGATTGTCAGATTGAGAACCTTTCCATTCCGATTTACTCTCAGGGTAATGGTAGAGCCAGGCTTTTGCATGGCGATTTCATTGCGCAGCGAGCCAATCGCTTTCACTGGTGTCCCATTATATCCGATGATGATGTCCCCTTGTTTGAGCCCTCCTTTATCGGCAGGGGAGCCGCGTACCACTTCGGCAACAAGAGCTCCTTCGGGGCGTTCTAATCCAAAGGCGTCGGCCATATCTTGATCGAGAGGCTGAAGAGCTACGCCGAGGAACCCACGGGTGACCGTTCCATTATCGAGAAGTTGTTGCATGACGTGCTTTGCCATGTTGCTTGGAATCGCAAATCCAATCCCAAGGTAGCCTCCACTTTTAGAGACGATGGCGGTATTGATTCCAATTACTTCTCCCTTGAGGTTGATGAGAGGTCCTCCAGAGTTTCCTGGGTTGATGGCAGCGTCCGTTTGGATGAAGTCTTCAAAATCGGTGATTCGCAGGTTGTGCCGTCCCTTTGCGCTCACAATTCCAGCGGTGACAGTGGCTCGAAGTTGGAAGGGGCTTCCAATGGCAAGGACCCACTCAGCAAGGTCGATCTCTTCAGAATCTCCAAGTTCAATATAGGGGAGTCGTTTGCCATCGACTTTAATGACGGCTACATCAGTACTTGAGTCGTGGCCAATCACTTTGGCTTTCATTTCTCTTCCATCATGCAAAACAATGGTGATCTTGCTTGAGTTTTTTACGACATGCGCATTGGTCAAAATATGTCCATTAGGGCTGACAAAAAAGCCGGATCCTTGAGAGATTTGTGGTTGCTTAGGCGCTTTGCGGTAGGGGTACCCGAAGAATTTGTTGAAAAATTCGTCATTGAACGGGTCTTGAGAGGAGCGTTGCTCGGACTGCAAATCATCTTCTTCAGCCCCTAGTTCAGCTTTGATATATACGACTGCCTCGGTTGCTTTTTCGGCAACGGTGGTGAACATTTTAGAGAGAGTCTGCGGCGAGCAGATGCACTTACTCTCCTCTTTTGCTCCAAAAAGTTGGAGAGAAAACATGAGTGTACAAATCAAAACAAAGGTGCGCTTCATCTTATTTTCCTTGGCTGAATAAGATTATTATTATGAGAATCCAAGTGAGAAAAGTCAAGCCTCTAGCGGAAGAACCTGCAACGTTTTATTCTCAATGAGCGGGAGCTCTTTATCGAGCACCTCTTTGCCTGCAAAAGTGACCGTTACATGGTCTTTTCCTAGGAGATGAGTTTCTAAAGCAGATTGAATCTGTTTTGGAGTTAGCTCTAAGAGCCGGTCACGAAACGTTTGTCGCATTTGCCTTGTTTTTTCATCGCGCTTCCAGATATAGGCGGTGATGCCTCGAGAGCCGGGAGCTGTTGGCATATCGAGCTGCTGGACAATCCCAAGTTTTGCCTCTTCAAGATCGGCTTCTTCAAAATTGCCCGCGGCCATCTCTTCAATCGAGTGCTCAAAGGTGCGCAGCGTATGGGCAATATGGGGATCTCGATAGGCGTAAAAGTAGAAGTTGCCAGAAAGGGCGCTGTAGCTGGCTCCTGCTCCATAGGCGCCACCCTGTTCTCGGATTCGGTGGTGGAGCACTTTGTTATCGAGAAGAAGAGTCGCTGCCTGCAATGCTGCAGCATCGGGGTCCATATAATGAGCCGTTGAGTAGCCTTGGGCTGTGAAAGCCACTGGAGAGGCGATGAGCCGTGCTTGGTGGTCGATTTTTGGCAAGGTTAGGTCGAGTTTCCCTAGATCCCATGGAGAGTTAGGGCGACATTTGATCTTGGGGAGGCCGTAGAAGCCCGCTTTGTCTATCTGGCCAAAAAGGTCTTCATCACAACTTAGGATGAGGTGGGTCTGTCCGATGCAGAGGATTTTTTCTTTGAGCTGGACAAGGCGCTCAATCAGTTTTGGAAGCTCGGATTGAAGGTTCTGGGCTAACCTTTGCACCTTGTTGTAGAAATCGAGTCCATAACATTGCTGGTTGATATACGAAGGGATGGAGAATGAGCAGAGTGAGAGCTGGCTGGCGTAGCGCATCGCATTTTTTGCAAGGCGGTTCTGCATCGAGGTGGCGAGCTTTTTGATCACTTCTTCGATCCGCTCGTGTTCATCAAATCGAGGGGAGGTGACCATCTCTTCAAAGAGGTGGAAGAGTTTGTCGACCTTTCGCTCAAGGGCTTTTCCTCGAAGCTGCAGAGAAGGCTTCATGTGTCCTGGGGAGGAAGCTTGAACGTGCAGAGAGAAGTAGCTACCTATTCCACCGGTATGAGCGTGAACGTATTCGAGGTTTTCGCCGTAGGTTCTCTTCCCAACGCCTAGCTCTGGCCACAAGATCAAAAAAAGCTGGAGGTCAAACAGCTCATCCACCGACAGGGGAGGGAGGTCGAAAAGGAGTTCTGCATACAGGATATGGTTCGTAAAGGTGTCATGGTGGAAGACTTCAAGGGCAGATTGTTTCCGCTCGCTGAGTGAGAAGTCTCGCGTTTGTGCGGGCACATCAGCGAGGGTCACCTTAGGGAGGCATTCCAATTTTTGTCCCTCTTGCTCACCTTGGAATTCTTCGAGTGCTCTTGATTGCTCAAGCACCTTTGCCACTTGCTTTTCGTTGAGCTGAGCTCGGATTTTTTCGAGTCGCTTTTTCTCCTCGTTGCCTTCTTTTTTCATCAAGTCGGGATCGGGGGTAGCAGTGAGGCGGACAAAGTGGGGATTGTTGATTAGGTATTTTTCAATGTACGGAGAAAAGAAATGGGGGTCCTTTGCTTTTTCAAAGAGTTCTTCAAATAGAGAGTAGACTTTGAGTGCATGCTCAGGAGCGCAGCCATGTTGTTTAGCAAGGCCTGAGCGCCAGAAGAGAGTGAGGCCAAAGGGAGAATGGTCACCACCAATTTCTGTGCGGGAAAATTCGAGTTGATGGATGGAGGCTTCGACAATGGGAAAAGGAATTCCATCCTTCTGAATTTCTTTGAGGGCATCGAAAAGGGTTTTTTCAAGAAGATCTCCATCTTCTTCCTTACACCCGCGCATCACCATGATAAGTGGCACTTCTGACATTTCAGTATCGAGGTAGCTGTCTGCATGGATGCAGAGCTTGGTGTCGAGCAGCCTTTTTTTTAAGGGGGAGGCGTCGGTGTCCATCAAAATGGAATCGAGAATCGTCAGAGCAAGTGTATCCTCCTGGTCTTGAAGGGGGGTAGTAAGAAAGCCGAAAGTGTGGATCGACTTATTTTCTAGATCGGTTGTCTCTGTCGTGGGGTAGGCGAAAGTTTTTCTTTTCGGCTCTTTAAAACGAGTTTGGTGGCCAATTCCATCGATGGGAGGAAGCTTTTGCACTCCTTTAAAGGCATGCTCTTCTAGGAAGTCGAGGTGCTTTTTAAGGGGGAAGTTGCCGTAGAAAAAGAAGAGACACCGACTAGGGTGGTAGTGATCTTCGTGGAATTTGATCAATTGGGCATAGGTTAGATTAGGGATCTCAAGTGGATCTCCACCTGAGTTGTAGGCATACGGAAGATCAGGAACTAACTCTTTGGCCATCCTGTGCCAGATTCGTGAATCCACTGACGAGAGGGCTCCCTTCATTTCGTTGTAGACAATCCCTTTAAATTCGAGGGGGCTTTTTGGATTGTCTATTTCGGCAAAGCCCAGATGGTGGCCCTCTTGAAGGAAGCTCAGCTCTTTGAGTTGAGGATGGAAGACGGCATCCAGATACACCTCTAGCAAATTGTAAAAGTCTTTGTCGACCTGAGATGCAGCTGGGTAGCAGGTGAAGTCACTCCCGGTCATCGCGTTCATAAATGTGTTGAGACTTCGCCGATTCATCGAGAAGAATGGGTCTTTGATCGGGTATTTGCGCGAGCCACATAAGACAGTGTGTTCGAGGATGTGGGCTGCCCCATCGGAGGAGTTTGGCAATGTTTTAAATGAAAGACAGAACAGATTTTCAGGATCGTTGTTTTCAAGGTGGATAAGCTGCGCTCCAGTTGGCAGATGAATGAGCTCTCTTAGATAGCATTTGAGCTCATCAATGTATTGCCCATTGATGAGAGTATAGTTGCTGTAGGTTTGCCCCTCGTCGGCTAGAAACTCTTTATCCATAGCGCCTAAGGGTAATCAAGAAAGGGGTTTATAGACAAGGTGCTTGTTTTGAAACCCAGTCTCCCGTATCAGGAAAAATCAAATATCCATTTTAATTATTATTTTTTAATATTTATTATTTCATATATGATCAGATTATTTTCATTTAATGCCTAGAAGAAAAAAACTTTTTAGGATATAAAAATCAAAGATGACCCTCAAGTTAAGATGTCACACGATCAAGTCATCTATTTTGTTTTGATTTCAGCTTCATTTCTTCAGGTTGTATGAATCAAAAGGCTTGCAACTGCAATGATTGCAAGTGCGCCTCAGAATCTCATTTTGGGTCTTTGTTAGGAAAAGGGTGTACTTGTTCCGATAAATCTAGCTGTTGTCGGAAAAAGTAAAGTCTCCTTCTCGTTAGAGAAGGAGACTTTCGTATTTTCTACCAAGTCAGATTTGAAGAGGACTGGTATTCAGTGACGCGTGTTTCAAAGAAGTTCTTCTCCTTCCCAAGGTCGATCGTTTCGCTCATCCAAGGGAATGGATTGCGTGCTCCTTCATATTGAGGAGGAAGACCAATTCGCTCTAAGCGGCGGTTAGCGATGTACTGCACATACTCGCGGAACATTGGCGCAGTGAGCCCCAAGATTCCTCGAGGGAGACAGTCCTGTGCATAGCGCACTTCTAGCTCCACAGCTTCATCGATCAGCTTGATGATATGCTGTTGGAACTCAGGAGTCCAAAGGCCGGGGTTTTCTTCCTTGATGCCATTGATGAGGTCGATTCCAAAGTTGAGGTGGATTGTCTCATCGCGCAAGATGTACTGGAACTGCTCGCCAATTCCGGTCATCTTGTTTTGGCGGTGGAACGAGAGGATCATCACAAATCCGCTATAGAAGAAGATTCCTTCCATGATGATGTAGTAGCCAATTAGGTTCTCTAAGAACTTTTGTGCTCCCTCGGGTGTGCTTGTGTTGAACCCATCTTTCATGATATCGGCGGTGAGTCTCATCTCGAAGGCATCTTTGTCTTTGATCGAGTCGATCTCGTTGTACATGTTGAACACCTCGCTTTCATCTAGAGCTAGCGATTCAACGATGTAGTGGAAAGTATGGGTATGGATCCCCTCTTCAAAGGCCTGGCGCAAGAGGTACTGGCGCGCTTCGGGGTTGGTGACATGCTTAAAGATCGCAAGAACGATGTTGTTCCCGACAAGGCTCTCTGCTGTGCTAAAGAAACCTAAATTGCGCATGATCACCCGCCGCTCATCTTCGCTCAAAGTATTGGACTTCCAAAGCTCAATATCTTTCGCCATCGGTACCTCAGAAGGCATCCAGTGGTTGGCGCACCCGTTGATATAGTGTTCCCAAGCCCACTTATATTTGAGTGGCATCAGCTGGTTTACATCGACTGCATTGCAGTTGATCAGCTTTTTTTCTTTTACATTCATCCTTTTGCTTGTAGTTTCTTTTAGCTTGGGCTCTTTTTTTTCTTCTTCAAATGTAAGCATATCTTCTCCTTATTATTGACAGCTTTCACAACCTTCTTCGAGGTTGCAAACAACGGGTTTGTCTTTTTTAGGTCTGTCTACTTCAACCCCGCTAGAAGCAGATTTGTTCTTCATCCACTTTGGCTGAAGACCTCTTTTGTTGACGTCAGTGGTTGACTTTTCAATTTGGGTGGCTGCCAGCGTCCGGCAGTAGTAGTGGGTCTTGAGCCCTTTGAGCCATCCTTGCATGAACATGTCGTGCAGTTTTTTTCCACTTGGCTCTGATAGATACAGATTAAGTGACTGGCCCATATCGATCCATTTTTGGCGGCGGCTTCCACACTCGACGATCCACTCGGGATCGATCTCAAAGGCGGTGGGATAGAGTTGCTTGATCTCATCGGGAATCCGCTCGATCTCAGATATGATTCCATCGAAGTACTTCAAATCATCGATCATCTGCTCGTCCCAAAGCCCCCACTCTTTGAGCTTTTTCACTAGGTGGAAGTTAGGAAGGGTGAACTCGCCAGAGAGATTGGATTTGACAAAGAGGTGGCGATACATCGGTTCGATCGACTGGGTGATTCCACAGATGTTTGAGATGGTTGCCGTCGGAGCAATGGCCATGGTGTTAGAGTTACGCATCCCATGTTTTTTGATCGACTCGCGGACGGGGGTCCAATCCATAGTTGAACTCATATCTACTTCGAGATGTCCGCCCCGCTCTTCTTCCAAAAGTTTGAGAGTGTCAAGAGGAAGAAGTCCTCGATCCCATTTGGAACCTTTGAACGACTCATAAGCTCCCCGTTCTTTTGCAAGCTCGCTAGAAGAGAGGATCGCATGATAAGAGATGAATTCCATGCTCTCATCCGCAAACCGCACTGCGTCATGGCTTGCGTAGCTGATGTTTTGGATATAAAGAGCGTCTTGGAAGCCCATCAATCCCATTCCAATGGGGCGATGGCGCATATTTGCATTTTTAGCCTCCTTGATTGGATAGAAGTTGATGTCGATCACATTGTCGAGCATCCGGATTGCTGTTTTAATGGTCTGTGCGAGTTTTTCCTTATCGAGCCCTTTCTTTGTGATGTGGGCAGGGAGGTTGATCGATCCAAGGTTGCAGACAGCGGTCTCATCTTTTGAGGTGTTGAGCAGGATCTCGGTACATAGGTTGGAGCTATGAACCACTCCCATATGATCTTGCGGAGAGCGGATATTCGATGGGTCTTTGAAGGTGATCCACGGGTGCCCTGTTTCAAAGAGCATGCTGAGCATCTTTCTCCAAAGCTGGACCGCTTCTACTTTTTTGAAGAGTTTGATTTTTCCCTCTTCAACGGCTTTTTCATAAAGGGCATAGCGCTCCTCAAATGCCTTTCCGTACAGATCATGCAAATCGGGCACGTCGCTAGGACTAAACAGGGTCCAGCTGCCATTTTCCTGGACTCGTTTCATAAAGAGGTCGGGGATCCAGTTGGCAGTGTTCATGTCGTGAGTTCGGCGCCTTTCGTCACCGGTGTTTTTGCGTAGCTCGAGAAAGTCTTCGATGTCGAGGTGCCAAGTCTCAAGATAGCAGCAAAGGGCTCCTTTGCGCTTGCCGCCTTGGTTAACGGCAACGGCAGTGTCGTTGGCCACTTTGAGGAAGGGGATCACTCCTTGTGAGCGGCCATTGGTTCCTTTGATCCATGCGCCGGTTGCACGTACGTTCGTCCAATCGTTGCCAAGTCCTCCTGCCCATTTTGAGAGTCTTGCGTCATCTGAGATCACTTTGAAGATGTGCTCCAAATCATCCGATACTGTCGAAAGGAAGCACGAGCTAAGCTGAGGTCTTAGGGTTCCTGAGTTGAACAGGGTAGGGGTGCTCGAAAGGTAAAGGAACTGGGAAAAGACGTTATAAAACTCGATCGCTCGTTTGTTTTTTTCTTCTCCTTCGTTGATGGCAAGGCCCATGGCAACGCGCATCCAAAAGATTTGAGGCGTTTCGAGTCGCTTGTCTTTGTAGTGGATGAAGTAGCGGTCATAAAGAGTTTGGAGGCCAAGAAGGTAAAACTGATCATCTCTGCTAAGGTCCATGGCACTTGCAAGTTGATCGAGGTCAAAGGCAAGAAGGTTTTCTGAGAGGCGCTCAAGGGAGACTGCCTCTTCGATGTACTTTTTGAAATAACCTTCATGGGTTGATTTGCACTTTTTATCAGAGGCTGCAATCCCCATTGTCTCTCTGTAGATTACGTCGAGAAGTAGGCGAGAAGCTACTTTGGAATAGGCAGGATCTTTTTCGATCTGCGCGCGTGCTGCCATGATCACAGCTTGGTCCACCTCGTTTTCTTTGATCCCCTCGTAGAAGTTTAAAATGCACAGCTCGACAAGTTCATCAGCAGAGACAGTCGATTCAAGACCACGGCAGGCAAAGGAGATTCGTTTTTTAAGTTCTTTTTCAGAGATTTTCTTTTCTTTTTGGTCCTTGCTAAAGAGAGCAAAGCTGCGAGACGGCTCTTCGACAGCGGCTTTTGTTTCTTGCACAGGAAGGCTAGCTCTTTGCAAAATCATGTTTTTAGCCACATGAAAAAAGCCTTCTTTCATGAGTTGATTTTCTACTTCATCCTGTAGGATTGATGTCGTAAGCTCGATCCCTTCTTTATGATGATGGGTTGCACGTGACACCACTTTTTGGGTGAGTAAATTGATTGCATCGACAACTTCTTGAGGGGAGATCCCTTTGATGTTTTCACTGATCCGAAAGGCCTGCTCTAAGGTAGATGCAATTTTCATTGGATTGAAGCGTGCGTGGGAGCCATCTTCACGGATCACTTTGATGTTTTGGGGAGAGTCGTTGCGGAGCTTTTTGTGGTAGTCTCGGTAGATGATGTAGTCGCGAGCGACATCGTGGTGTCCCTGATCCATCATGGTCACTTCTACCACATCCTGAATCCCTTCCACCGTTAAGGAAGCTCCTTTGGAAGCATAGTCGACAAGTTTATCGATCACGATCGATGTGATCTCTTCAATGACTTGGGCGATCTCATCAGATAGAGGTATGTTCTTAGCAAGTTTTTTTGTGTCTCGAAACGCAGCTTCAAGTGCATGGTAGATCCGGTTTCTGCGAAAAGGGACAAGAGCCCCGTTGCGTTTCACCACGGTAAAAGAATTGGCATCGATTTCTGAGACCGTCTTTTTATCTGATGGGGGCGAAAGGGTGTTTTTTGTCATGGTTTAGCTCTCCGTAAGGCCTTGAGGGTTAGGCTGCGGTTCTACTACATCTGGTAGCGATCTGCAGTTACAACCACTATATATAGTAGCGTCGATCTTTTCGTCCACAAAAAGTTTTGCCCAATATGAAAGGTTGAAAATTCTTTGCCTTTCCATCAGATTTGACTTATGATGAAGGAATGAGAAAAGTCTATATCGTACCAAATATCGTCACCGCATTTAGTTTAGCTGCGGGCCTTTTTGTCATTTTCAAAGTAAACATGATTGAACCGGGCATGGGCACCTATAAGTCGCTCTTGACCTCTTCTCTATTGATTTTAGTAGCAGCTCTTGCTGACTGGATGGATGGGGCGATTGCGCGGATCATGCATGCCGAAAGCAAATTTGGCATATTCCTCGACTCAATGGCGGATGCGGTTACCTTTGGTGTAGCCCCTTCGGTTTTAATGCTCAAAAGCCTTTCTTTAGAAAGAGGAACGGTGCTCTCGTTTTTGGCGGTCATTGGAGCAATGATCTTTTCGATCTGTGGAATCATGCGGCTGACTAGATTTAGCGTAAAACAAATGGAGCCCAAAACAGAAGAACCGAAGAAAGAGTCTTCAAAACGGAAACATTTTACTGGATTGCCGATTCCAGCTGCAGCACTTGCTGTTGTGGGAACGAACTTGCTGATCGCCTACCCACGCTTTGAGCAGTGGGCGGGTCTAAGCGAAGAAGCGGAGACCCTTATTTTAACCAGTGTAGCAATTGTCTTAGGTTACTTTATGGTGAGCCGTTTTAAGTTTCCAAGTGCCAAAGTTCTCCACTTCCAAGTCCCTTCTTTTCAGCTCGTATTTGTGGCTGTGGTTGCCGCTTTTTTTATTTTGTATGGAGTTCTCTACTTTTTCCCCGTTACCCTCTTTACCGCTTCATGGCTCTACATTCTCAGTGGGTGGACTCTGGGAATCATCCGGTTGATTGCGGGTAAGAAATCAAAAACCTTAGAAGAATTTGAGCCCGAATATGATGATTGAGCAGGCCGTTCTTTTTCTACTTGGAGCTCTAACTATCTATTTATGGATGCGGAGCCACCATTGGAAACTCCGCTCGATGCTTTTGGAAGAAAAACTCGAATATGCGCAAAAAAGTCGAGATGAGCTCAAGCAAGCATTCACAGCTCTCTCGCATGAGGCGCTTGAGAAAAATAACCGCTCCTTTCTAGAACTTGCAAAAACAAGTCTTGAGAAATACCAAGAAGGAGCGAAAGGGGATCTCGACAAGCGGCAGACCCATATTACAGAGATGATCAAGCCCGTGAAAGAGACATTAACAAAGCTCGATGAGGGGCTCAAAGGGCTTGAAAAAGAGCGGAAAGGAGATCACAATTTTTTAAAGGCACATCTTGAGAACCTTCTCGATGCAAAGAAAGAGCTAACAAAAGAGACGGCGAATCTTGTGAAAGCACTTCGCACTCCGGTGGTGCGAGGACGTTGGGGAGAGATACAGCTTCGGCGCGTTGTCGAAATGGCAGGGATGCTCAATCAATGCGACTTTGTCGAGCAGTCGACAGGGAAAGAAAACCAGGTGCGCCCTGATCTAATTGTGAAACTCCCAGGCGGTCGACAGGTAGTCATCGATGCCAAGGTACCTCTCGAGTCCTATCTTGATGCTGTGCAATCAGAAGAAGAGGTGGTGCGGATTGAAAAGATGGAAAATCATGCAAAGGGGGTGCGCGCCCATATTGCCGCTTTGTCTAAGAAGTCGTATCATCAGCATTTTTCTCCTACACCAGAATTTGTCGTCCTCTTTTTGCCATCAGAAGCTTTCTTTAGTGCAGCACTGCAAGTTGATCCTCATTTGATTGAAGTGGGGGCAGATCAAGGGGTGATCATTGCGACTCCCACTACTTTGATTGCTCTTTTGCGAGCGATTGCCTTTGGCTGGAAGCAAGAGAGTCTTTCTGAGCATGCCGAAAAAGTGAGTATGTTAGGTCATGAGCTGTACAAGAGAATTGTCGATATGTCTTCCCATTTTTCAAAGATGGGTCGTGGGCTTTCCTCCGCTGTAGAGGCATATAATAAAGGAGTCGGATCTTTGGAGTCTCGCGTCCTTGTCACTGCGCGTAAATTCAAAGAGCTGGGGGCAGCGTCGGCCTCTTTAGAAATGACAGAGATAGACCAAGTAGAAAAAGCTGCAAAAGAGCTTGATGTTCAAGAAATGACTGCAGAAGAAAATGCATCTAGCCAGTCTTGAGACACGCCCGCTTTTTTCCTATGCTCTTCGTTGTAATAAGGTCCCTTTGCATTTTTAGGAGAAAGATTTTCAGGAAGAGAAGATAAATAAGCATTCCAGATGGGGTCGTCGTTCTTCTTGAATTTTTGCAGCCAGTTCCAGCCAAACCCCACATGAGCAATCTCGTCTTTTAGAATTCTTTCCATGAGCTGGGCCGATGCTGCATCACCCGCTTTGGCAAACGAAGCTCCATATAAGGGAGCAAAGTCGAGGTTGGCCATCTCAAAAGTAAGGCTCATCACGGAAACATATTCTTCAGGGGTGGTTAGGAAGGGTGTATAGGCCCAAAAATGCCTGTAGAGAGGAAGATCCCCGAAGGCGATCCCAAACGCTTCCAACCGTTTGCAATATAGGCGCACATGTTCCTGCTCTTCTTTTAATGTATTGGCAAGGCCCCTTCGAAAATGTCTGGGCGCCTTTGGAAAAGCGAGAAGAGCATACGCCATGATCTCGACAGCTAAGAGTTCGTGTCCTGCAAAACGGTGGAGACAAATTGCGCGTTTATCTTTGTCTGCATGCTCATGGAAAGAGGGGAGCTTATCCTTTTTTGAGTGTTTAGAAAAGCCCATCCCGGCAGGCCGGGTGGGCTCATTCCATAAAAGAGGGGTTCCAGGTTGATCATCTGAGAGGCTTTTTGGATCAAGCAGCTTTTCTTCAAGAGTATCGCCGCTTAAGATTCGGATGGCCCACTCACGCAGCTCCACTATTCGATCTCGTGAACGAAATAGGCAGGGAATGCGAAATTGTGGTTGGATCTTGGCGAGCCGATCACCGTTACCTTTTTTCCGACAAACTCATCAAGATCTACCTGCGTACTATAGATGTAGGCAACGGGAAGGTTGTTTCGCTTGATGATGTAGTCTCCTGGCTTGTTATTGACAGGGGCTGTATAAGCTACAAGAGTTCCAGAAAGAGGGACAGCAGCGATCCTTTGCTCTTCATAAAATTCATCGAGTGCTTTTTGATCATTGGCCTGTGACCAAGCGACAAAGAGTCCTTGTTCAACCTGATCCCACATAGAGATCGAGGAGGGAAGTCGAGTCTGTTCAGAGCTGACTTCATCAGAGGATTGAGCAATCGCTGTTTCTCCTGAAGCAAGGGCTGTCTTGCCTTCGAGATAGTTGAGCCTTTTATCTAAATATTGCTCTTGCACGTTTGCAAAAAGTCTCTTTGCGTCCTTGGCTTCTTTCGAGAATTCAGAATACTCGTTGATGATGGTCACAAAGCCAGACTTGATTCGGTCGAAATCGATCTCTTCAAAAGGAAGCTCCATTTGCTCTTTTGCAAGATTGGTCACTCCTTGTAGGAGTTGGGCGACAGTCTCCTTGCGCTGATCTATTTCAGCTTTTAGTTCAGGCCCGCCGACTTTATCGATGAGTTCTTTAGCGACGTAAAAGTGGGAAGAGGAAGGAGGGTCGATCTCAAGCCATTTCTTATCACGGGCGCTGACGACACCACCTACTCGATCTCCTGTGTTGTGGTGACCAATGATCGGAGCTTCTAAATCGGGAGCAAGTCGCACATTGACTCGGTTTCCTTCGACGATTCCATCAAGGACAAAGCTGCGGAAAATGAAGGCTTTGATCGGCTCGGGAGCTTGAACCTCATAAAAGCTGCCTTCCTGTGCTGTGACAAGCACCAACTGATCTTTGCTCAGCTCTTTCACAACGGAAGCATCCAAGTCTGGGTGGAGGCGCATTCGCACATGGCTGCCTGTAATTTTTCCAGTAAATGGAGAGAAAGCTTCTTTCACAGTAGGGGATTTGCGGGGAGCTTTCTTTTCAACAGCAGGAGCTGAAAGCTGAATCTCTTTAGGTGTGAAAGCTTCTTCATCAGCAAACCCATAAGAGAGTGCTAGGGTAACACAAGAAGCTGCGGATAAAACGAATTTGGATAACATTGTGGACAATCCTCCTAGATCGCGAGTAAATCACTATTCTAGAAAGTTCAGCTTTTATAGACAAGGAAACTTCCAAACCTAGCTATTGAGCACAGCGCGGATGTGTTCGCAGTTTGCATTTCCACAAGTACACCCCACTGGATTTCCTAGGTGGACAGTATAGTGTTCTTCTGCACTGAGAGGATTGATGACTTCAAATAGATTGCCATCTTTTGCTTCAATATCCCACTCGCGAAAGCGCAGGTCTTCATCAGAGACATCTTCCTCTTCCACCTCTTCACTAGAGAAAGGGGCATCGGTTTCGTCGTGGACTTTTCGCATGATTTGACAATGCATGCAATTGCAATGGGGTTCTGGCTTTGGAAAGTTTTCGGCATTTTCTATACCGACCGCTTTTGAAATGTTTGCGATTTTGTCGAGAACCTCGGGCGGAAGATCAGGGCTGTCGCTCCCTTCAGAATTGTGTTGGAGTAAGTTGCCCATATTTCCATCCATACCAAAGCGCAAAGGGATGCTCATAAGAGCCGAGTCATCTGGAAATCCAGGGGGAAAGAGAGAGGGAGGAGTTTCTCCGGGTGTAGATTGGGATCCAGTCTGGGAAGGAGAGGGGGCTTCGGTTTCTTGTTCAAGAAATTTTTCATGAGATGCGAAGACAGAATTAAGAACAGCGATATCGAGGTTGGGAATTTCAATTTTAGACCCATTAAAAAGGCCGATTACGAGGAGGTTATCTTCCTCTAGGTGGAGGGAGACGACGTTTTTCCAAGCCGTTGAGACATAAGGAGGAATACTTAAGATTTTATGATTGATTTTCATAGTGAAAGACCTCAAGGGGTAAAGTTGTTCCTTAAGTTTACTTGAAAAGAGAAGAGTTGTCAATGGATTTAGCAGTCTTAGGGAATATCTGCTGAGTGTTATTCGTAACTCATAGAAAATCAGCGATTTCGTTTTTTTTAAAAAAACTGTTGCCTTAGGTCTATCCTCGCGCTAAGCTGCGAATTTAGACGCATAACCTGGGAGATGTTTAGTGGCCAAAACGACCTATGTGATCGATACCAATGTTTTTCTTCATGATCCTCGTGCAATCAACACCTTTAATGACTCAGAAATTGTGATTCCGCTGCCGGTTCTTGAGGAGCTGGATGATCTTAAGCGCAATACGGATGAACGGGGGAAAAATGCCCGCCATTTGATCCGCTTTGTTGATGCACTGAAGATGCAGGGAGATCTAAATCAAGGGGTTGAGATCGACAATGGGAATCGAGTGAGGATACAGTCAGCGTTTGACCCGAGTGAGAGGGGAGACTTTCCCCTTCCGATGGAGAGAATTCACCATAAGCTCTTCATGGCCTTTCAAATTGCGAAGAAAACACCTGATGTCGTTTTTCTATCGAAAGACCTCGTGATGCGGATCAAAGCAGAGGCTGTGGGGCTAAAGTCGCAAGATTATGAAAACCTTAAATTCTCCTACCAGGCTCTCTATAGGGGGTATCGCAAGCTGGAGGTAGAAAAAAGCCAAATTGATCACTTCTTTAAAGATGGGCATCTCTCTATCGATGATGGGGAGTTTCGCCCCAACGAATACTGCTTGATGACCTCGCCAGAGAAATCGTCTGCAGTGGGGCGCTACAACTTTGATAAAAAGCGGATAGAGCCTCTGCTTAAGGTGAGTCAAGACATATGGGGGATCTTGCCCCTTAACCTAGAGCAAAAATGTGCTCTGGATCTTCTTCTTCGCGATGAGATCAAGCTCGTTACGCTTGTTGGCCCAGCAGGAACCGGAAAAACCCTTCTCACAATTGCTTCTGCGATGCGCAAAGTATTTGATGAGGGGATCTATTCACGCATCCTAGTGAGTCGTCCCATTGTGCCTTTGGGGAAAGACATTGGGTATTTGCCGGGGACCAAGGAAGAGAAGTTGATGCACTGGATGCAACCCATTTACGATAACCTAGAATACCTTTGCTCATCCACCTCAGGAGAGGGGGGCAATCAGACAAAAGAGTACATCATGGAGAGTGGGAAGATCGAGATGGAAGCGGTTACCTATATCCGTGGTCGCTCTCTTCCTAAGATGTTCATCATCATTGATGAGGCGCAAAACCTAACACCCCATGAGGTGAAGACAATCATCTCTCGTGCTGGGCAGGGGACAAAGGTTGTTCTGACAGGGGATCCAACTCAGATTGATAACCCCTATCTAGATAAAGACTCAAACGCACTCACCTTTACCGTGGGTAAGTTCTCCGAGCACAAGATCTTCGGGCACATGTTCATGGAGAAAACCGAGCGCTCCGAGCTAGCTGCTCTAGCAGCCGAAATGATGTAAACAGCCCAACTAGAGTTGGGTAAAGAGAGAATTTTCAAGTTCGCAAACTCTTTATCAGGTAAATTTATTCGAGTACAATAGAAAGCCAGTATCTTATAATTTTCAAAATTTTAATGAGAATTAAAAAAAAATATAAAATTTGAATAAAAAGATGTATAATGATAAAATAGTGTATGTTATAAAAATTTTAATGGAGATTGATTTATGTCTATGATTGTCCCAGGTAGTAGTTCAGAGGGATTGTCTCATACTGAAAAATTAAACATATATAAAAATAATTTAGAAAAATTAACAAAAGATCTCGGAAAAGGAAATGAAATTGAATTTCAAAAAGTAAAAGAATTGGTATAAAATATAAACGGTTTATTAGATTTAAAGCTTTTAGAAAAAGAAGAAAGTTCTAATATCGAGAGGCAATTAGGTAAATTCTACGTTGATTACCTTATTCCCTCGCTGCGAACCATTGATAATTCTTTTGCTTTGAGTGTGGCAGCTTTGAAGGTGGCAGAAACCTTAACTGATCCAGTTTGGAGCAGTACTGCAACTGCTATTTTGGATCCCGAAAGCAGGTTAATGGATCCCGAAAGCAGGTTAATGGATCCCGAAAGCAGGTTAATGGATCCCGAAAGCAGGTTAATGGATCCCGAAAGCAGGTTAATATGTGATTGGACATGGGTTAACAAGGAAGAAGACTTTCATGGCTCTTAAGCGGGATTCCAACCCCTTTCATGTTTAACTGGTATTCTAAAAGACTCTTATTGGAAACAGGGTTTTCAAGATTGAAAACTCTGAATTGAGGACAGTTTTATTTTAGAAAAATGATCACTCAGAAGGTTTAAAGACATTTAATCGTTGATGATGAACGAACTTCTGAGAAAAATTGGGCTCAAACAAAAAGTGTGAAAGGGAAACATTTAATTTTCTATCTGATGTTTTCAACAGGACCTCTTCTTTATAGCCTTCACCGTGGGTAAGTTCTCCGAGCACAAGATCTTCGGGCACATGTTCATGGAGAAAACCGAGCGCTCCGAGCTTGCTGCCCTAGCAGCCGAAATGATGTAGATACTGATTTGGTCTAAAGAGATTCGTCTGGGATTCTGTAGTGCTCAAATTTATGGAGCACTTTCTTTGCAAACTTGCAGATGCGTAGCCATTTTGGATCTTTCACAATTTCTGAGTCAGGCTGTTGGCCACTGGAAGAGAAGTAGTATTCATCTACTTGTTCATAAAGCTTCTTGAGTGTTTTATATTCGGACTTTGACAATGAATAATCCCTTGAATATTCTAGAACAAGCTCACAATCATCTAGGAAATCCATCATGGTATCGAGGAATGAGCCAACTTCAGGCCCTTCATGTCTTACCCAAACTCTTGCCTGGTGTGAAAGGTCAGTAATTATCCATATTAAGTATAGAAAATTGCTGAGGAATTTTTCCATGTCAGTTCGCTCTGTTTTCATAAAGCTCTCTTTTCGATTAAGTCATTCGGCTTCAGTAAAATTAAAAGATTTCAAAACTTGGAGTGCTTTTTTTATAATACGAGCCCACTCAGAAGTTTCTATGAACCCTGAGGGCTGGCTATTTTTATCAGCAAAGGCTTCAAATTCATCTCTAAAACGCTTGAGTAATTTATACTGATTTCTAGATATCGAGTAGTCTTCATACTTATCTAAAATAGGATCTACTAAATCAAAAAATAAGCAAACAAATTCTTCAAAATCTGATGCGTTCCCTTCGATCCATGCATGTTTTTGGTATTTTTTATCAGTTATTTTTGAAATTATTCTCAAAAAAGATTTAAGAATTTCGTGTTTTTGATTTTTTGTTAATTTCATAATTCAATCATTAAATATAAATTTTTCGAGTGGGATATGAGCTTCTGGCGCATCAGGGGTCACAAAAGACCCAAATTGATCAGAAGCCTTACCGTTTTTTAACCTAATTACGTAGGGTGCTTGCTGGCTGGGGTTTGGGCTATTAGGATTTCCAGGCATTACCCTAACGAGGTTGTGTTCATTCGATGGGTCAACATATCTCATACCACCGCTGCTCTTTCAAATGGATACCTCCCAATCTTTGGGGATTCCCTTGGGTCGCTTAAAGGTTTTGTGGCCTGCTTGGTGCAAGATTTTGCGGACTTGTGTCTCGGAAAGCTTTGCGTCGCGGTATTTCTTATAGAGTTCAGCACCTTGAAGGCCTCCTCCTCGGAGCTTTTCAAGCTCCATGGAGACTTTGCTGTTCCAGCCCTTAGAGATCTCTTCGAGCGCATGTCTTTTTTGCAGCGTTTTCATGGTATCTAAGGTGAGCATCGCATTGGCTCTGCGCAAGCTCATGAATAGTTCCGAGCACTTTCCAACTCCTGCAAGAAGGAAAATTTCAGTTCCATACTTACCAATGATTGTTCCTGTAAGACGTCCTCTTTCCTTATCAGACACATCGGGCCATTGATCAATTAGGGTGCCTAGTTCAGGGATGGCCAATTTCAGAGACTCCATGGAAGGGTTGTTTCGAATAAAACCAATGATGTTTCTTGTTGCTTCAGCTACTGCTTTAGATACACCGGGGGGATCTTGGGCAAAGGCCCAGATCCCATTTGAGAGGCCCTGAAGAGAGCCAAGCATTGAAGGAATGAAATTAGTGAGTGTTCCCTCAAAACCGTGTGCTATGCCGTCGATTAGACCTGCAGAAAAATCGAGCAATTCGATCTTTGAGAGGTCGATTTTTTCTAGCTCGAGTCCTGACTTAGTAAAATCTTCGATAGATTTATCAAAGTCACCTTTTTCAAAATAGGCAATGGCTCTCTCTAATCGAGCTTCTTTATTCTTAGGATCGAGGTGGATTGTTTGCCCTAGGATCTTGATTGCTTCGTCATACTGGCCAAGCAGGATTTTTAGAACTCCTTGCTTATAGCTCGCATCAATGAGATCTTTAATGTTTTCACCTTCAGCATCTAGAAACCTTTCCATTTCTTGGAAGGCTCCGAAGTAGTCTCCTTGGTCAAATAGCAATAGACCTTTTTGGTAGTAAGCTCCATTCCAGTGCCCCTTTTCTATGCAACGATCGAATTTTTTTTCAAAAAGCTGGTCAACTTCATCACTAAGTTGATACCAGATGTTTTTTCGTCTTAGGCCGTAGTTTTGCGAGTTGGAGCGATAGCCAAGCTCTTCGTTAATTTCTCTAGTAAGAGCTTTTTTTCTATAGGGGGACTCAGTACACTCAAGCATCTTTCTCAGATTTTGGATTTTTGTGTCGTATTCGTAAATGTTATTTAGTATTTTACCTTCGAGATCTAATTTGATGAGGGAGAGAAGTTCTTTGACTTCTGTGTAATCTTCAAGATAGAAATTTGTTTTGTAGTAATACTGAGCATTTTCTTCTTCTATATAGCCTTCACGCCTATCAAAACGCCACCAGGGCTCATCATCACACTCTTCAGAGTAGTAATGAACTTCCCATTCCACGCCTTTTTCTATGTGTTCCACTTGCCCATACCACAAATCCCATCCATATTGACTTAGTGTGCTGTAAGTTTGGCTGATAAAGCCTAACCTTTTCATTGAATCTTTGATGAGAAAGCCTGTTGTCCTCATAAGCTCACCATAGTGAGAAGTACATCCCTGGGGACATCCATCTGAAAAAAGGAAGGTGGGAAGTAGAGCGAGAAGAAGAAGGGTTTTGCGAATGAACATAAGAGCCTCTAAAAAGATTTTTCGAAAATATTGCATATCGCAATAGTTTCGATCAATCAATTTAGGCGCGCTTATTTTTGGGCTTAAAGCCTTTGCGATACTTTGGCTTAGCACCTGGTTTTGATCCAGGTCGAGCGCTTGATTTGGCACCGCGCCGAGCACCAGGTTTTGAACCCGGTTTTGAACTAGGTCTGGAGTCGGATTTAAACCCAGGCTTGAACCTTCGCTTCTTTGCAGGTCCAGAGCGTGGACCTTTCCCAGGTTTTGAAGATTTTTTGGGCGGCGTTGGCTCTAGGCCAGGGATCACAGTAACTTCTACTGGTTGGCCTGTGTACTTTTCAATCTCTTTTAAGGAGAGAACGTCTTGTCCAGCTGCAAAAGAAAACGCTGTCCCTTTAGCACCAGCTCTTCCTGTGCGTCCAATACGGTGGACATAGTCTTCGGTATTCCGAGGAAGATCGAAGTTGATCACGTGGGAAATGGAGTTTACATCAATGCCTCTTGCCGCAACGTCGGTAGCAACCAAGATTTTGATCTTTCCATCGCGCAATTGGCCAATCGTGCGTGTTCGCTGTCTTTGGTTCATATCACCATGGAGTGCAGCAGCACGGTGTGATTTATCTCGAAGCTCTAGCACAAGCTGGTCGGCAAATCGTTTTGTGGAGGTGAAAATGATCGCTTGTTGCACATCATCTTTGCCGAGAATATGGTCAAGGATCCGGTTTTTGTGGAAACGATCATCTACGTAGTGGAGCTTTTGGGTAATGTTCTCATGCTTTTCCCGCTCACTATGGACCACAATATCCATGGGCTTATTCAGCAGCTTTTCAGAAAGTTTCAAAACGCTTCCTTGAAGGGTGGCTGAAAAGAGGAGCGTCTGTCTTGTTGAAGGGGTATGAGAGACAATCTCTTCCACAGGATCCAAAAAGCCCATATCAAGCATCCGATCTGCTTCATCGAGAACGAGCATTTCAACACGGGAAAGGTTGATCTTCTTTTGCTCGAGAAAATCGATGAGCCTTCCAGGTGTTGCCACTAAAATATCATAAGGACGAGACAGTTTGCGTAGCTGCGTGTGGTAGGGGACTCCACCTCCAATACAGACAGTTTTGACCCGCTGTAGGTATTTGCTATACTTCTCAGCCTGGGTGGCGATTTGCATAGCGAGCTCTCGAGTAGGAGCGAGGATGAGGATGCGAGGCCCTTTTCCTTTACCTTGCTCTGCAGCAGGTTGAAGGAGGCGATTCAGAGCGGGCAATAAAAATGCCGCCGTCTTCCCTGTTCCTGTCTGCGCAGAAGCTCTAAGGTCAAATCCTTTCACTGCTTTAGGAATAGCCTTTGATTGGATTTTCGTTGGCTCAGAATATCCGGCCTCCTTAAGCCCTTTAAGGATTTGAGCATGTAAGCTCAGGGTGTCAAATGTCATTAAAAAAACCGTATTTTTTTTGTTTTTATACATATTGTGATTGAATTGATCATACCATATCACATTTGGTACTAGATAGCCACAAATGTTTTTAAAAAAAGGTTGATAGCCATTTTTTTGGTTGAGGGATAACGCATTTTTCATTAGATTTTTTTTCATTTGGGAGACGGATGAATAAACTGTTTTTTTCGATGATGTGCTTTGCAGCCCCTTTAATTGCGGCTATAGATCACTCTACTCACTGGAACGCTGATGAATACCGTTTTCATTCAGAAAAACAATTTAAAATTGCCAAAAAAATTGTTAAAGATCTCTCTCTTACAGGGGGAGAGTCCGTTCTAGATATTGGGTGTGGAGATGGAAAAATCACAGATATGATCCAATCTATGGTGCGAAAGGGGAAGGTTGTAGGAATAGATATTTCCACTTCGATGATCAAACATGCAAAAAATACCTTTCCTCAAGTCACGTTTGAAGAAAAAGATATCTACGAAATGAACTATGACCATGAATTTGATCTTGTCGTCTCGTTTTCAACGATGCAGTGGGTGACCGATCAAAAACGGGCGCTTAAATTGGTGCACCGTGCACTGAAAAAGGGGGGTAGGGTAGTCATTTCAATGCCGCAAGAGATACCACCTCCTTTACAACGAGCTGTTGATAAAGTTAAATCTGAGCCTAGATGGCAACGATTTTTTGAAGGGTATTCTCCTAACTGGCGATTTTATGAGGTGGCTGAGTATCGGGCGTTACTTGAAGGTGTTGGCTTCACAATCGAGTCGATCTCACCTCGAGAAATCCCCGACAGCTATCCCAATCGTCATGAGTTTATGGCATTTTTAGACCAGTGGTTTCCTTATCTAACTGAGATTCCGTCTGCAGAAGAAAAGAGATTATTTCTTCGATGTGTAGTCGATCAGTATCTCAAAAATGCAGGGATGGAGACTGGGCAAATTTCATTCCCTGTGAAGGGGCTTAATGCTGTTGGGAGAGCGCGCTGAGTGAAAATTGCAGTGATTGGGGGAGGTGCAGCCGGCTTTTTTGCCGCCCTTGCAGCTAAAGAGAAGAATCCAAACGCTGAGGTCTCCATTTATGAGCGCTCGGCCAAACTCTTGAGTAAAGTGCGCATTTCAGGTGGAGGGCGCTGCAATGTCACTCACTCTTGCTTTGAGCCTAGGCTTCTCGTGCTTAATTATCCTCGTGGACAGAAAGAGCTTTTAGGTCCATTCCACAAGTTCCAGCCCCAAGATACGATCGATTGGTTTCAAGCGAGGGGGATTGCCTTGAAAACAGAGGCAGATGGCCGGATGTTTCCAACCACTGATTCATCGCAGACGGTGATTGATTGTTTCTTAGGTGAAGCGAAGAGGCTGGGAGTCCATATTTGCACACTCACCAAGCTTGAATCAGTCGAGAGGCTGGGAGAGAGGTTTGAGTTGACCCCTAAAGGGAAAGATCCCTTTTTCGTCGACCGACTCATTTTGGCAACGGGAAGTGGACCATCTGGCTGGGAGTTTGCCAAGAAGATGGGCCATACGATTGTCTCTGCTGTCCCATCGCTCTTCACCTTCAATATCCCTTCATTTGACTTGGTCGATCTCGCCGGTGTTTCAGTGGAATGCGCCAAGCTCAAGCTTGAGGGGACCAAGCTGGAGCAGGAAGGTCCTCTTCTAATTACCCATTGGGGATTCAGCGGTCCAGCAGCCCTAAAGCTATCCGCCTTTGGAGCTCGTTTTTTAGCTGAAAAGGGATATTCGGCTACCCTTCGCATCGACTGGATGCCAGAGGCGTCTATAGATGCTATCTGCGAGCTCATCGAAGCCGAGCGCAAAAAACATCCGACCAAGCCATTGAGCGCTTTGCGTTTTTCTCCTCTGCCAAAAAGCCTTTGGAAGGCACTTTGTAGCCGAGCGGGGATTGCGCACGATACAGTTTTGAACTCCATGAGCAAGGCAGCCATCTTTAAGTTATGTGAAGTTTTAAAGAGCGATCGATACCAAGTGAAGGGGAAGACGACCAATAAAGAAGAGTTTGTCACCTGTGGCGGGGTATCTTTACCTGAGATCGACTTTAAAACGATGGAGAGCAAGTGCTCTAAGCATCTCTATTTTTGCGGTGAGATTTTAAACATCGATGGGGTGACAGGAGGCTTTAATTTCCAAAATGCGTGGACAACAGGGTGGATAGCGGGGCGAGCAGCGGCGAGCTAGAGGTCTAAATTCTTCAAAAAGGAGAGCCCTTTTCGAACCTCTATTCCATTTTCCACTTTTTCTTGCTTAAGTTCTTTGACGAGTTGGACTGCAGGGAGTTGGTAGCGCAGATGAAAATAATGAAGTCCCTTGCTTATGGAGTGGTTACGTAGCTTTGCTTCAATGATTTTTTCTATGTGATCCTCATTTGTAAGAGCAAAGTCAACCTCATGTCGCTCTTTTGTCTGCAGAAAATGAAGAGAAAATCGTTTTCCCTCATAGTCTATTTTGGCCATCGCATGTTTGAGTAGGCAGTTCGCAACAAGATTTTCAAATTGAATCCCTTCATCTCCTTTCACAAGACCCGTATCAAAAAAATAGATTTTAGGTTCTTTTAGCAGGCTCCGAGCAATATTTTTTGAAAAGGGAGTAACTTTAAAAACCACATAGAGAGCTTCTAAAATCTCAATGTATTTTTTCACCGTGTGTGGGGAAACAGCGACGTCTTCTGCTATTGATGTATAAGATACAGGCGAGCCAACTCTTTCACGCAAGAGTTCAAAAATAAGACGAATGGCGTTGAGATTTTGGATATTTTTAAAGTCAAGCACATCCACCCTCAGAAGGCTATCGACGTACTGAAGACGCCATCGATCGGATTCAGTAGCACTTGGAGCCAAGAATGGTTCTGGAAATCCGCCCCTTTCCAAGAAACGATCAAGGGTATAGGGAGTGTTTACTTTTTCACATTCTGCAGGTGAGAGGGGAAGGAGTCGATGCAGAAAGAAACGCCCTGCTAACGAATCGCCGACCTGATTAAAAATTTCAAGCCGAGCGCTTCCCGTAACAAGAATTTTCTGAAACTCTTTCTTTGTGTCATAGACTCCTTTCAGATAATTCTTCCATTTTGGCATCTTATGGATTTCATCAAAAATGAGCAGTTCTGTCGTGGGAAGCCAAGATTCCTCGAGAAGGATTTTTCGATCTCCAAGATGGTCGTAGTTTAAGTAAATATGGGAGTCGAATTCTTTGGCGATCTCTTTAGCAAGCGTAGTTTTTCCTGCTTGTCTGGGACCTGCAAGAAGAACCATTTTTTTCTTCAGATCGTCAAAAATCGCCTTTTTTTGTGCTCTGTCCATATCTGACTATTTTGCACAACATTGCAAAAAAGTCGAGACTATTTTGCAATGTTGTGCAAAATAGTCAGGCTCTAATTTTGTAAGTTGTTGATTTTAAGTTTTCTATATTTTTTTAGAAAATCGAGGTCTATTTTGAAAAGATTTGCTAGAATAGAGAGTATTTTAGAGGTGAACTATGGAAAATAAAAGACGTTGTTTTGGGGGAGATGGGGATGAAAACCCCCTTTATGCAGAGTACCACGACACCCAGTGGGGCGTGCCAGTTCATGACGATCGCCTTCTCTTTGAAATGCTGATTCTCGAAGGGGCCCAAGCCGGCCTTTCTTGGGAAACTGTGCTTAAGAAAAGGGAAGGGTATCGAACAGCTTTTCACAATTTTGAGCCTGAGAAGGTGGCTGCAATGACCGATCGAGAACTGGAGAGGCTTCTTGCAAACCCAGCGATCATTCGGAATCGGCTCAAGGTCTTCAGCGCACGTAAGAATGCGCGCGTTTTCTTAGAGATTCAAAATGAGTTTGGCTCATTTGATGTATATGTTTGGCAGTTTGTCGAAGGGGAGCCAAAGCAGGGGAATTGGAAGAATCTAGAGGAGGTCCCCTGTAGCACTCCCGAAAGCGATGCCCTTTCAAAAGACCTCAAGAAGCGGGGAATGTCGTTTGTGGGCTCCACCATTATGTATGCCTATATGCAGGCAGTGGGGATGGTCAATGATCACCCTATCGACTGCTGTTGCTACCACGGATAGCTTTCCTTGACTTTTGCTTAATTTTGTGCAAGAATGCTTATGTATGTTGGACGTGAGCAATCAGATTATTAAAGAATCGGCCTTTTGGTTTTGTGCCATTTCTGGAACCTGTCTATTTCTGATTCAGCTTCTTTCCTCTCTCTTTGGCGCAGATCTTCATCCTGAGGCTAGCGACGGGGATCTGGACACCCATGATGGAGAGTTCAAGTGGCTCTCGAAACAGGCGCTGACCGGTTTTCTGATGATGTTTGGATGGGTAGGGCTTACCTGTCGCAAACAATTTGATCTGGGCAGTCTTCCAACAATCCTCTTTTCTTTGGGAGGAGGGCTTATTCTTTTTTTCTTTACGAGTCTTATTTTTAAGGGAGCTGGGAAACTTAAAAGTAGAGGGAATGTCTTTTCCATTGGGAAAACGATTGGAAAAACCGCAACGGTCTACCAGCAGATCCCTCCAGGCGGCTCTGGAAAGATCTCGGTTGTTTTAGAGGGTCTTTCTTACGAAATAGAGGCGACTTCAAGTCACAACGAAATCCTCGACTCGTTTACAGAGGTTCAAATCATTAACAAAGTGGATGAAAAAACCGTTTCGGTCGTCCCCAAATAGAGGTTCCCGTGAGCATTACATATCTAGGATCATCGATCATTTTTTTCCTTTTATTTGTCTTCTCCCTCCTGATTTTTCTCTCAAAACTCTATCGGAGATGTCCTTCAAATAAAATCTTGGTTGTCTATGGGCGCGTCGGCGGACAGAAAACCGTTCAGTGCTACCACGGAGGAGGAACCTTTGTCTGGCCCCTCATCCAAGGCTCTGCATTTTTAGACCTCACCCCTAGGAATATTCATATCCCTCTAAAGGGAGCTCTCTCCTTACAAAATATTCGGGTAAATGTCCCCTCTACATTCACCGTTGCTGTTGGAATTGCTCCAGAAATCATGAATAATGCTGCGGTTCGCCTACTTGACCTCGACCACCAGGGAATCGAGTCGATGGCCACTGAAATCATCATTGGGCAGCTTCGACTCACCGTTGCATCTCTTCGAATTGAAGAGATCAACCAAGACCGAGAGCGATTTTTAGAATCGATCAAGAAAAATATCGAGCCCGAGCTGCACAAGATTGGCCTCACGCTTTTGAACGTGAACATCACCGACATCACTGATGAGTCGGAATACATTGAGAGCATCGGGAAAAAAGCATCGGCAACGGCGGTGAACCAAGCGAAAGTTGATGTGGCAGAGCAAGGAAAGCAAGGAGAGGTTGGAAAAGCGCTTGCCGAAAGAGACCAGCGAATTTCTGTCGCTTCTTACAATGCAGAAGCGGTTAAGGGAGAAAATGAGTCAAAGGGTCAAGTGGCAGTGACCAATGCAAACCTTGCGGAGCAAGAGGCCGAAGCTTCTCGGCGTAGCCAAATCGCCTTTCAAACGGCTGAAGTAGAAATTCAAAAAGCACGCGCTTTGGCTCAGATGGAGCTTTTAGAAGCAGAGCAAGTGGTTCCCAAAGCGATTGAGAAGAAAAAGATTGAGCTAGAAGCGGCTGCCGAAGCAGAAAAGAAAATCCTCATCGCAAAAGGGGAGGCAGAAGCAATCTTAGCAGTCAAAGATGCTGAAGCCAAAGGAACGCAAAAGTTGCTTAGAGCAAAAGCTGAAGGTTATAAAGAGCTAATCGCTGCCTGTGGGGAAGATGCAAAGAGTGCTTCTACCATGCTTCTGATGGAAAAACTCGAAGAGATTGTTCATCTTCAGACCGAGGCAATCAAAAATATCAAGATCGATAAGATCACCGTGTGGGATGGAGGCAAGCAAGGAGAAGGCTCGTCAACGTCTAACTTTTTGAGCCAGTTTGTCAATTCTCTTCCAGCAATGCACGATGTGGCTGCGATGGCCGGTCTTGAGATGCCTCCTTACTTAGGGAAGATCAAGCCTGAGTCAATCGATGAAGAGCTCGCTAGCATTGAGTAGATGAGCTAAGATTTGGTAGCAAACACGGGTTGAATAATCATAACAACAGCTAGGGTAGCTGGCGGTAGAGATTTTTTGCACTATCGGGGGGAGGAACGTTACCTGAAAGAAGTTCTCTAGGGGAGACGGGTCTTTTATAAAACGTTTGATTAGCCCCATTTCTAGCTGCAATGATTGTGCCTTCTAGGGAAGCGCCCCCAAAGAGGCCTTTACTTCGACCGTAGTAAAACATGGCGGCTGGTGGAAGCCCAATCGCTCCTTCGCCGGTCCTACCAATTGGCCCTGCTGCAACACTTAGACTTCCTCCAAGAGTTACATTCCCACCACCAGAAAACGCTTCAAGAGCTGCTTGAGTATTCAGAACAAGGACAAAGTCGGTGACTTTTCCACCAATTTGCCAACCCCATCCAGCTCCTCCAATTCCAAGAGCGGAAGGAGCCGACCATTTATCTTTTAGATTTGCGACAACCAGGCCTGAGCCAATGCGACCGCTAAAGATGAAGCCTCCCTTAAGGACTTTCATCGTCACAACGCCCTTTGCATTGCGCAAAATGTGATCGGGGATTTGAAAATCGGAAAGCATCGATGCAGCTCGATTGATATCTGTCTGGAGATCAGCTTGAAGTTGACCCATGAAAGTGATGAACATGGGGACAACGCCCAATAGAATTTTACGCATAGCCTCTCCTGATGTTGATTCGGTATATGCTTAGATCTACGTGGAAATGTTTTTTTTGACCACTTAGAACTTCTCATTGGAAAGAATGGGGGGTAATATATACTCGAGATGACACAAAGTAGACGGAGGCAATTCAATGCTATTTTCTCAAGATGCATTTAAGGGCAAGTGCGTTGTTATTGCAGGGGGTGCCGGTGATATCGGTATGGCTATTTCTAAGCGTTTTGCACAGGCGGGGATAGCCAAAATCGCCCTACTTGATAAAGATGCTGCAAGGCTTGAAGATGCAGTTTCTACGTTAATTAAGCAAAACGTCCAAGCAGTTTCGGTAGAAGTAGACCTATCTAAAAAAGAGTCTATCTAAAAAGCGGTTGAGCATCTGTATCAAGAGGAGGGAGAGATTTGGGATATTTTGGTGACGACAGCGGGCCTATTTATCGGCACCTCACCAATCGATAGTAAGCTAGAGGATTTAGAGCGGCTTATGCAGATCAATGCCCTATCGGTTCTTGAGATTTCGAAACTCTTTGCAAAGGGGATAGTGGAGCGCAAGCGGGGAAAAATCATCCATATCGGCTCGAGCTCTACCTATTATGGGACGCCTGGGAGCGGGCTCTATGCGGCTTCAAAAGTGGTTGTGAACCAGCTGACTCAGACAATGGCTGTGGAGTGGGGGAGTCACAATATCCAGGTAAATACGGTCTATCCTACGGTGGCAGAGACGAAGTTTTTAAATCTTACTTCGGGAGATCCTTTGCATGCAAAATTTCGAGAGCGGCTGAAGGAAAAAATGCCATTGAAGCGACTTCTAACAGTAGAAGACATCGCTCCTGTTGTCCCTTTTCTTGCAAGCGATGAGGCTCAGTTAATCAATGGAGCTATTATTCCCGTTGACGGGGGATCTCGACTTGTCTCAACCTGAAGAGTAGGATGAAAAACTCTCTAGTAATGATTTCCGGACTTTTGTCAGATAAGCAGCTTTGGCATCACCAAGTATCTCATCTTAGCCATATAGCTACAATCCAAGTGGTTTCTCCCTCTCAAAATACTCAAGAAAAAATGGTTCAAACAATTTTAGAAAAGGCGCCTCCAAAGTTTGCTCTCGCTGGCCATTCTATGGGTGGCTGGCTAGCCTTAGAGGTGATGAAAGTTGCCCCATCTCGCGTGACAAAGCTCTGTTTATTGAATACAACGGCGTTGCCAGATCCAGAGGAAAAAAGGAACGATCGCCAGGAGATGATCCTGAAAACAGAGCAGGGTAAGTTTGGTGAAGTTGTCCAAGACCTTGCTTCGAAACTTGTGTTTAACTCTGTTGCCAAAGATAGCGTAGAGAAAATGTTCATGTGTGTAGGAGAGGAAGTCTTCATCAATCAACAGGAATCGATGCTGCAAAGGAATGAGTGTCTATCAATTTTGCCCTCGATTCCTTGCCCAACGCTTGTCATCCATGCGGCGAAGGATCAGCTGTTCTCTCTTGAAGAGCATTATCGGTGGGTCGATCAAATTCAGGGCGCTAAACTTGCCATCATTGAGGACTCTGGCCACATGAGCCCTGTCGAAATGCCTCAAGCAGTCACAGCTTTGATGAGGTTTTGGCTTGCCTATTTTTAAATAAGAAGCTCTATTTTTTCATAAAATAGAAGGGAAAAATTGCCAAGAACTTCAAATGGCAAGATTGACCGAAGAAAATTAAAAGATTTTAGTCATTAATGTTCTTTATGAGCGCTTTTGATCGAGCTCAAAAAAGCGCAGATACAGTTGTTCAATCTTCGCTTCTGCGAGAGCCACTGCCGTGCAAGCCTCTTCTAGAGACTCTCGATTTTCTGCAACGGAGGGGTCTTCAAGTAGGTGATTGAGTTTTTGGATCTCTTTTTCTAGCTTGGCGATCTTTCCTTCAATCTGCTTGTATTCTTTTAGCTCAGCTGCAGTGAGCTTTTTCTTTGGGCGCTCTTTTGGCTTTTTCTCTTTTGCTTTAGTTGGCTTTTGAGCTTTCATTTCTGCTGCTTCCCACTGAGCATATTCGGCGTAGAGCTTTGTAGATTCTAGGTTGCCAAGCGCTAAAAAGACGTTGCAAATTCGATCGAGCATGAACCTGTCGTGAGTGATGAGTACAACAGCTCCGGGGAAGTCGAGAAGGCTTTCTTCTAAGGTTTCTAGGGTAGGGATATCGAGGTCGTTTGTCGGCTCATCGAGAAGAAGCAGGTCAGCTGGCTGAAGCATCAAATGAGCAATTGCGATGCGAGCTCTCTCTCCGCCTGAGAGTTTTCCAAGGGGCATATCGAGCATATTGGGAGGGAAAAGAAAGCGTTTACACCATCCGTTAATATGGATTGGTTGCCCACGATAGTTTACGTAGTCTCCGTTTGGCGCAAGAGCTTCTTTAAGAGTGATCGAATCGGGAAGTTGTGCTCTATGTTGATCGAAATAGACCACTTTGAGTTGATCGGCCCTTTTGATGGTTCCTTGGTCAGGGGAAAGCTCATCTGCAAGCAGCTTGAGGAGGGTAGTTTTGCCAGAGCCATTGGGGCCCATCAGACCCATTCGCGTACCAGGGGAAAGGATGAAGTCAAGCCGTTGAAATAGTGGGCGCTGCCCCATGCTTTTGCTGATGTTTTTTGCCACGAGAAGCCGCTTTGTTTCTCTTTCCGAAGCTGTAAAATCGATATCGGCACGTTGTTTGATGTTTCTTTGCCTAACCTGAGACAGCTCTTCAAGCAGTTCTCCTGCTTCATCGACTCTTGATTTTGACTTGGTTGTGCGTGCTTTGGGTGATCTGCGAAGCCAGTCCACCTCACGTCTTGCTTTAGATGCTAAAGATCGCTCTTTTTCAAGTTGCCCCTCTAAAAAGGCCTGTTTCTTTTCAAGAAAATTCCCATACGGGCCATCAATGGCAAAAATTCCCTTGGGGTAGGAAGGAGCAATTTCAACGATCTTGTTTGCTGCATTTTGGAGAAAGTAGCGATCATGGCTCACCAATAGATAGGTTGGTGCTTCTCGCTTGAGAAACTTCTCGAGCCAAAGAATTCCCTCAAGGTCGAGGTGATTGGTAGGCTCATCGAGAAGGAGAATGTCAGGAGAGAGGATGAGTTGCTTTGCAATCGAGAGTCGTTTTTTCCATCCTCCCGATAATCGGGCTGCCGAAGTCTTTATCTCTTGAAAGCCGAGTTTGCTTAGCCATGTTTGGACGAGAACCTCTTTTTCATAATCGGGGAGGGTTTTCTCGCCTTGAAGGGCCTGAAGCAAAATCTCATCGGGCATTTTATCGGGAAATTCCGCTGTTTGAGGAACATACCCCACGCTCAAGCCTCGATTCATGGAGATTTCTCCAGAGTCGGCATGCTCAATGTCGGCAAGAATTTTTAGAAGTGTCGATTTTCCCGCGCCGTTTGGGCCAATGAGACCAATCCGGTCGCCAGAAAAAATGCTTAGCGAAAGATCGAGAAACAGCTTTCTCGATCCATAGGATTTAGAGAGGTCTTGGCAATGAATAAGAGGGGGCACAAGGCAATTTTATGTTGATATGGGAGTTCTAATCAATAGCGCTTTCAGCTATAGTGAAATTATGAAAGAGCCATCTAGATGTTTAAAGTGTAATTCTGAATATGTCTATGAGGACGGACTTATGTATATTTGTCCTGAGTGTGGATATGAATGGTCGATACACACCGAATCATAAGATAGAGAAAAAGAGCAGGTTGTGAAAGATGCTCATGGAAATATCCTCCATGATGGGGATACTGTGACCATCATCAAAGACATCAAGGTCAAGGGTTCTTCTTCGGTTATCAAAGTCGGAACGAAGGTAAAAGGCATTCGATTGGTTGAAGAAGTCAATGGTCACAATATTGATGCAAAGGTGCCTGGTTTTGGATCAATGATGCTTAAGTCTGAGATTGTCAAAAAGACTAATTAATTAATAAATTTATAAAGATGATTAATAATATCAATAGTTTTCTATTTCCATTTGGTGGCAAATGGAGTATCGACTTTTTCTGTGGCCTTACAGTTGCTTTGGCTCTTATTCCTGAGGCGATTGCCTTTGCACTCGTGGCGAACCTCGATCCTCTCGTTGGGCTCTATTCGGCATTTTTCCTATGCTTGATCGTTGCTCTACTTGGGGGAAGACCTGGGATGATCTCCGGTGCTGCAGGGGCTATGGCTGTTGTTGTTGCCGCTTTGATTATCCAGCATGGGATTAAATACTTATTTGCGACCATCGTGTTAACGGGGATATTCCAGCTTCTCGTAGGTGTGTTTCATCTTGGAAAACTCATCCGCATTCTGCCTAAATCTGTGATGGTTGGCTTTGTCAACGGATTAGCGATTGTGATTTTCATATCTCAGCTGGAGCAATTCAAAGTGTATAGTGATGGGGCCATGCATTGGCTGACGGGAACACCATTGTTTGTAATGGTCGGATTGATTTTGATTGCGATGGCGATCACTCACTATTTGCCGCGATTTACTAAAAAAATACCGGCGGCTCTCATAGCCATTGTTTTTGTCACATTTATCGTACAAGTGTTTCAGCTCGATACTCGCGTTGTCAGCGATATGATGGAAGGGAAAGACGTCACGGCTGGATTTCCAGTATTCGCTTGGTTGAACGTTCCCTTTGATTTGACAACCCTTAAAATCATTGTCCCTTATGCGATTACGCTGTGCATCGTTGGTTTATCGGAATCTTTGATGACTCTATCGCTCATCGATGAAATGACCCATACTAGAGGGCGCGCAAACAAAGAGTGCATAGCGCAAGGGGTTGCGAACGTCCTTTCCGGTTTTTTCCAAGGAATGGGTGGGTGTGCCATGCTTGGACAAAGTATGATCAACATCAATTCTGGAGGGCGTGGAAGGCTATCTGGGATCATAGCTGGAGTCTTTTTGATCCTGTTCATTTTGGTATTTTGGCCGGTCATTAAAATGATTCCACTAGCAGCCCTAGTGGGAGTGATGATGATGGTGGTGATCGAGACGTTTGAATGGGCAACGTTTAAATTCATTCGTAGAATTCCCAAACACGATGCCTTCGTTGTGATCGTCGTCACTCTGATTACCGTACTGACTAACTTAGCTATAGCAGTCATCGCGGGCATCATAGTGGCTGCGCTCGTTTTTGCATGGGAGACAGCAAAAAATATCCATGCGAAAAAGAAAATCAATGACGATGGGGCAAAAGAATACCATCTGCATGGTCCTTTGTTTTTCGGCTCAGTCACCCAGTTTAAGGCGCTATTTGAGATAAAAGAAGACCCCCAAGAAATCATCATCGACTTTCTTCACTCGCGGGTAACGGATCATTCTGCCATTCACGCAATTCAGTTCATTACCGAGCGCTATAAAGCTCAGGGCAAAAATTTGCGCCTTCGCCACTTAAGTCCTGATTGTAGAGTTCTTTTGAAAAAAGCAGGGGATCTGATCGAAACCAACATGCTAGAAGATCCAGACTATCATGTTGCCTCGGATACGTTAGGTTAAGGGGGTTTGCTCCACTACTGTGTTGATCTCATGAGATGGGTTAGGTTCTTGTGTATAAGTTCGCGCATGAGTATCCTTAATCCAAAATGGAGGATAGAGTGAAGATGAAATGGATTGGTTATTTGTTGTTGCTCCTATCCTCTAGTTATTTAATAGGAGGGGTGTTGTTGAAAAAATCCCCTCTTAGGTAGTGGCATTTAGGCGCAAAAAACTTTGTTTTTGCGCTTTTGGCACTTCGTGACTTGAGCTGACTATCGCTTTGATAAATGGGATCCTACGTTCTGCAGTCTGTGCGAAGCACTATCCCGCTTCACACGGACCCATTTCCCTGTGCGCTAGCAGCCGTCGGCTGTCAGCGCATTCA
>Ga0180438_10001309_pt1 | contig 44279 bp, 35 predicted proteins | sample SS_ome_12_FD_132455 | JGI IMG/M metagenome (GOLD analysis project Ga0180438, IMG submission 132455) | Hypersaline lake sediment archaeal communities from the Salton Sea, California, USA - SS_3_D_2 metaG | ecosystem: Environmental > Aquatic > Non-marine Saline and Alkaline > Hypersaline >...
CGATTCTCGCCCACTTCAGAAACCAAACCCCTCCCTCCCTATTGGCCCTTCCGCCGTGAACGGCTACCAGCGCTTAGATCGCCGCCCGGAGGTCCAAAATGGATTCGCAGTGTGCGTTTCAACTGAGCTTCGATTTTTTCACATCCAAGCCGATCGTGGTAGAGCCTGCGGCGGCCCAGGTTTCGAGTGACGCGGGGCTGCTGCCGTTTCGGCAACTCGACGAGCAGACGGGCCTCAGCCGCCGGTTCGCCGAGGCACTGGTTGACCGCCGCGACGCGGGCCGCATCGACCATTCTTTTCTGGAGATGGTCCGCATGCGGATCTACGGCATCCTGGCCGACTATCCGGACCAGAACGACCACGACGTGTTGCGGAGCGACCCGATTTTCAAGCTGATCTGCAATCGCTCGATTGCTGATTTTGTTTTGGGGGTCAGGCCGGTACTAGGGATTAAGCGTTTTCGCGGATCGGGCCCACGGGATACGTTAGTACCTGGTACCGGCCTGACCCCAGGTGACAGGAAGTCGCTCTACTTTCGTGACCCGGCAGGCAGCGCACGGTCAGTTGCGTGCCCTATCGATACGGTATACGTGAGTCGCGAATACCTTGAAGAACCTGGTCGCGAAGTCCTTCCTTACGAAGAAACTCTCGTAATGCGATGTGCCGGCCTTTCTCAGCATGCTTCGGCCCAAGACGGAGCGACGCGATGGCAGAAGCCGGATCGAACGGAAGAACGTAGTACGGCGTGTGGCGTCCATCCCGCCGACTTAACGTGCATAGTCCTCTTTCATCATCAGGGGCATCTGGGTGGCCACCTGTTCCCGCGTCGAAGCAGTGATAGATGATTCGCCATTCGTTTTCGTGACGGAACGCATCATGCTTCACGAGGCCGCCGGTCGCTAGAAGGTTGTCGACGAACGATCGAAATGGAGCCTCGTGGTCGCGGGGTACGGCAGCCAGTGCGTGGTTGTCGTAGGAGGTGCGAAAGAAGTCCAAAAGACTCGTCCCAACCATGCTGTTTGGCGCTACGATGTTGCCATCGTCATCAACGTACAGAACTTCACCGGCAAGCACGTTACCTCGAAAAGCGGGCACCATCGAAAATGACATGGCGCATTCGTTTAGCAGATAGTCTGCATTGAACCCAATGGCGACTCCGCGTGCATCATCGCCGTAACCACGCCATTGACTGAGGTCGTCATCGTCTTGGCTAAAACAGACAACAGACACATCCGTTTCACCCTTTGACTCAATTCGGTACGCTGCTTCGATCGACTCCGGGTTGACACCTTCGTATTCTCTCGATAACGCATCGCCATGAGCGCAAAGCTGCTGAATCGCCCATAGAAACTCCGCCCCGTCATTCAGGTGAAAGATGTTCGACATTCGAAGAGTTCCACGTCTGACAATCGCACGGAACGCTTCGTCGCTACAATAGTAGTAAACAAGTCCATCTTCTGTTGAAGGCAGAGTCGTCGCCATATTGGATCTCCAAACGACTTCCTCTCACATTTTCCGCTTTGGAGCACGTTGGGCAGGCCAACCGAAGAACGCATGATCTGGCCCCGCGCCGCCTCCGTGTCCCAACCACTGATAGGAAGTTTCGTTTTCTGTAGAGGAAGGGTCAAGGGGATCAGGAGAGGGAGGGGCGGCTAGCCGCCGCTGCCTCTCCTGACCCCTCCGGCCGTCTTCGGAGGCCTGCCGGGGTAAGACTTGCCGGCCAGGCCGCGTGCTGACGAAGGGTGCGCGGCTCGCGTGGGGGCAAATCCTGCGGCACGGGCGCACCGTCTCCGGGGCCCCTGGGGGCGTTCCGGCGATCAGAACTCGGACCAGAACGTGTCTTCGTCCGGGAAACTGAGTTCGCGACGTTCGCTGAGGGCCAGCGCGTCGAGTTGGACCACCTGATGCCCCCGGCTTGCCCGGGGGAGGTTCACGTTGTCCGCTACATCGGCCTGCGGCCATCCTCTTGCGGTCTTCTTCGGCGGCGGCGAAGCCGCCGCCGGGAAGAAGAGGGGGGAGCGCGACGCTTGCCGTAGCGACGAGCGTGACGATCCCCCGGGCAAGCCGGGGGCATTCAAGACAGCCCGAACTGTAGCGGCGATCACAGCAATTCCCCCGGGGAAGCCGGTGGCATTCGAAGACAGATCCGGGAGCCTCTTCGCGGGCTGCGGGCCCGAGTCTCTGCACGAGCCGGGGGCCCATGCTACGGGTCGGAGTCTGTCTCACGGCTCTCCGCGGAGAAGTTCTCGGTGAGGTCTTCGTCCGGGGGGAGGATCCCCTGGGCCCGGGCGTAGGCGGTGGCGGCGCGGAGGAGGTCCTTCTTGAACTTCCGGTCCTCGCGGCGCTGGATGGCCTCGTCGAAGAGATGCTCTTCGGCGCCGGGCGGCTCTTTCAGTCGGGCGTAGAAGGCGCGGGCCGTGCGCCATTGGTGGAGGGCCTCCACAGTGGCCTGGTAGACGCAGTAGCGCTTGGGCAGGCCCGGGGAGGGTTCGCTGACGGTGTCGGTGTGGACCAGCCCGGCGGCCTGGAGCCGGCGCATCACGTGGGAAAAGGCAGACTTGTCGGTGCCGGCTCCCCGTCGGCCGAGCTGCCGGCGGAGCGTGCCGCCCGTCTTGCGCCCGCCGAGCAGGAGCCATACGACGAGAAACTGCAAGGGCGTGAGCCCGGGCAGATCGGCCGCTGTCGGAGGGGAACCGGCCGGCTGCTGAGCGGGGGCGCCGTCGCGCTCGGCCGCCGAGTTCTTGGGGAGGGAGTTCATCGTACACCAACCGTTAATTCACCGTTGATCAACGGTGAACCCGGGGGTTAACGATGCGTGAACTCACGCTTGATCCACCTCGATTTCACGGTTGATCACCCGTCAACCCGCTTCTTCATAAGCCCTTGCTCACAAAGCACTTACGTCAATCCCACATGCGCTGTTGAGCACCCTCCCGGCAGGGGGGCGCGTCTCCCGCTGGCGAGATCGGCCTAAGTGCTTACAGTACAGCAGGTTAGGCAGCGCCCTGCAACGGCGGCTTTTGGCCGTTGCCGGGGGGCCCGCAAGAACCCAGAAACGGACCGGGCCGCGGGGCGGTGCTGGTGGGGGGAGAGGTGGGGAGGCTGGTTCGCGGGAGGGGGAGAACCGGGCCGGGGGCTGTGCTACGCTGGGTTCACGGGCCGGGGGGGCCGCTGGAAGTGTTCGAAACGAACCACGTTGGAGAAACCGCATGTTTGGCCCCTGTGCATTGTCGATGGTGTTCTGTCTGGTAGTCGGAACGGCCGCTGATGCAGCCGAACAGTCGCTCGACTACCGCTCGCCACAGGGCGTCGCGTTTACGGTCACCGCGGAGGGGCTTTCCTCGATCCGCGTCGGCGACCGCGAGCTGGCCGGCGGGGAGTGGACCGCGTTCAACGCCGAAGGGTGGTTCAAGGACGGCGGCTCCGGCCGGGTCGAAATCGGGCCGCCCTCGGAGAAGTCGATCGAGGTCGTCGACGGGCGGCACGCCCGGGTCCGGCACGTGCAGGGTGACGTAGTCTGCACGGCCGACTACACCTTTGACGGCGAGGACGTGCTCGTCTCGGCCCGGGTTGAAAATTACCATGAGGAGGAACCGATCCGGGTGGTGGGGTTCTCGGGGCTTACGTTCCGCTTCGACCGCCCGCCGGAAGGGCAGATGCCGGTCCAGCACGTCAGCTACTTCCGGGCCCACGGCGTGGGGCTTTGTCACCCGGGCTTCTGGTCGAGGATCGGCGGCAGCTACGCGGTGGACAATTCGATCGGCGTGGGGGTCTCACCGTGGAGCACCGGGCTAACGCGCACGCTCATTCTCTGGGACTACGGGAGTTGGGCAGCCGACAAGCGCGAGAGCTTCCCCGAGCGCAAGCTGCTCTACTTCGTCGTCGACCGCGTGCCCGCCCGGGGGGCCAACACCTTCGACATGAAGCTCCGCGTGAGCCCCAACCGCGATTGGAGGCACCTGCTTGCGCCCTACCGTGAGCACTTCACGCGGACCTTCGGGCCGGTGCAGTACCAGGCCGACTACCGCTGGATCGCTACCGACTACGTGAACAAGAGCCAGCAGGCCATTTCGGAAACGAATCCCTACGGGTTCCACGGCGGCTTCCGGCGGATCGACACGCCCGAGGGCGTCGAGCAATTCTGCGACGCGGTGGTCCCGGTGCTCAGGGAGCAGGGCGGGCAGGGCGTGATCCTTTGGGGCCAAGGGGGCGATGACCCCCGAGGGGCCATGTATCGCCCCGACTTCGACGTGCTGCCGCCCGAGGTCGAGGCCCTCTGGCCGCGGCTCGCCCGGCGGTTTCACGAGGCGGGGATGCGCCCGGGCGTCTGCACGCGCCCGCGGCACATCGCCGTGCGCCGCGACTGGCGCCAGGACCGGATCATCGACATCAACCCGGACGATCCCGGTCACCGCCAGATGCTCTGGGACCGTTTTCAGACCATGATCGAGCGCGGCTGCACGCTGTTTTACCTCGACAGCTTCGGGGCCAGCTTTGAGGACGTGAAGCTGATGCGCCACCTTCGCGAGAAGATGGGCCCCGACGTGCTCACGTTCGCCGAACACCAGTGCGACGCCATCTTCCCCTACAGCGGCGGTTACTCCGAGACCACGCTCGCCGCGGCCAAGGACGGGCGGGACGCCGGCTACCGCGTCTGGTCGGGCGTGCGGAACTGGGAGATCTACCGCTGGCTCGTGCCGGGTGCCCAGTTGGCCTCGCGCCTCTACCGGATTGAAGACAACGCCCCCCAGGACATCGAGCCGGTCGACCACTTCTTCTTCCGCAACCGGATCACCCCGCTGCTGCCGGTATCCGACTTCCGCCGCGCCCCGCAACTCGGGCAGGTCCAGCCGGAGTTCGTCGATGGAGAGGGACGGTGGAAGCGGGGCGAGGAAACGCGCTGACAGGAATGGCACGAGCTACGCGTTCTGGAAATCCTGCCAGTCGATACCCAACTGTCGAACCGCTGCCCGAACCGTGCCGATCTTCAGATCGCGGCCGCCCCAATCCGGAATCACTGTAGCCTGCTCGGTGTCCGGATTGAACCACTTTCGGTGCAAACCTCCACCCGCGCGGGGCAGTTCTTCGCATCCAAGGGCGGCGAGTTTGCGCGTGACTTCGCGGTACTTCATGGCGCCGCCACGACCGTTTCCAGCCAAACGGGGGAACTGGCGTCCGCGATCTGGGAATTCTGCGGGAGCGGCCGACCGAGGTCGCGATAGGCTTCCACTACGGCGGTCAGGGCGTCCTTGACGTTGCCCAACGCTTCCTCGACCGAATCACCTTCTGTGATCAACTCCGGCAGCAACGGGGAGGTAACCGTATAGCCGCCTTCCGGCTGCGGCGTGAGCACCAAGGGGATTTTGTAGTGCATCGCAACGCTCCTTTTCCGCCCAAGGTAGCCGTGCTGGCTGGGTCGAGTCAATCCAGCGACACCGAAGCACCCCCCTTTTTGTGGGGGCGGCGCCCCGGCGGCCCCGATTTTTCAAAATCAGCCGCTTGACTCTCTTGAACTACTCTGGTAGTATTACCGCGGTAATCGAAATCCCGGCCCCATCGAGGCGGCGAAATGGCGGAAAAACAGACCTACCGGCTGGGTGACCTCCAGCTTAGGATCATGCGGGTCCTTTGGGCCGCGGGCTCGGCCGGCGTGGCCGAGGTCCAGGAGCGGCTCGATGGCGAGTCGTTGGCTTACACCACCGTGGCGACTATGCTCCGGAAAATGGAGGAGCGCGGGCTGCTGCGCCATCGGGAAGAGGGGCGGCGGTTCATCTACGAACCGGCGGTCAGCGAGGAGGAAGTGACCCGCTCGATGGCCGATGACCTGGTCGACCGGCTCTTCGAGGGGAGCCTGGCGGCGACGGTCTCGCACCTGCTGCGGACCCGGGACGTCAGCCCCGGGGAACTCGAGCGCCTGGAGCGGCTAATTCGGAAGCGCAAAGGGCACGCCTAACACCGGGAACTGCGCACCATGTACGGCAACCTGACGCTGGCGTCGGCTCCGTGGCCGGAGCTGTTTCTCGCGCTTGCCCTGGGCGGCGCGATCATCGTGGCCCTGGCCGCGATGGGCTCGCGCCTGACGCGCTCGGCCCCCTGGCAGCGGACCCTTTGGCAAGTGGCCACTTTGGCGCTGGTGCTGCTGGCGGCCGTCGAGCTGTCGGGCGTGGGGCGGGGGCTTAGCTGGCTCTGCCGGACCGGCGGGTCGGAACCGGCCCAGCCGCAACACGGCACGGCTGAAGCGGCGCCGATTCCGATCGCTCCCAGCGAGGTCGGTCAATTCACGCGGGAAGTTTTCCTGGAGCCGGAACCTGCATGGGCAGCGGACTTCAGCGTGGGTGACTGGGATGCGATTGGCTTCGACGATTCGGCCATTACAGGTGCGTCGCTTGACGAAGCAGCGTCTCAGGCCCGAATACCGCTGGAATACGTCGAATACGCTGCCACAAGGCCCAGCATGGCATCCGACACCGCCCAGCCAAACGCCCCCGAGACGCGGACTTTCGAGTCCTCCCTGCCCTCGGACCCAACGTCGGCGGCCGAGTCTGCGCAAACGAACACGGCCAACATGCCAAGACGGCATGACCAAGGGCGCGCCGGAAGCCTTGCCGCCCCCGGTGTGCCGAGCCGCGCGCCCGACGTGCCGTGGTGGCCGGCTGCAATTTGGGCGGCGGGCGCGGTCCTCTTGTTGGGCCGGATGGTCTGGGCCCGGCTGCTGCTGTTCGTGTTTCGGTGGCGCCGGACGGTACGGTGCAGCGATGATCGTTGCAGGGCCTTGGGCGCGTTGGCCCGCCGGCTCGGGCTTCGTGGCCGGATCCACGTGGTCGAGTCCGAGAAGCTGAGCCTGCCGGTGGCGTTCGGTTGGGTGCGTCCGACCGTGGCGGTGCCGGCGGAGTTTTTCGAGGAGTTCAACGCCCGGGAGCAGCGGGCCATGCTAGTGCACGAGCTGGCCCACCTGGCTGCGGGCGATCCTGCGTGGCAGGCGGTCTCCGACCTGCTTTGTGCGTTGATTTGGTGGCACCCGATGGTCTGGTGGTCGCGTTTTCGGCTGCAGGCCGCCTCCGAGGCGGCGGCCGACGAGGCGAGCCTCCTGGTGCCCGACGGCCCCGACGTCCTGGCCGGATGCCTGGTGGCCATGGGCCGGCGGCTTTCCGGGACGCGGCGGCTGGGCTGGGTGTCGATCCACGGGCCGGGCTTCCGCTCGGCGCTGGGCCGCCGGGTACAGCGGCTCCTGCAATTGGGACCTCGGAAGTGGCGGCCCCCGGGCCCGGGCCGCGCGGCTTCCGCCCGTCTCGTGCTGCCGGTCCTGTTGGTCCTGGCAGCCGTCTTCAGCACCGCCTGGGCACGACCCCAGGAGATTTCCCCAGAAGGAGGAACAACGATGAGCGTGTGGCAATCCTGCGTAGGCCGCTCGGTGGCGGCGACCGTGCTCTGGGCCCTGATGGGCCCGGCCGTAAACGAGGCCCCGGCCGAGCAACCCGCCCCCCGCGACCCGGCCGTTGCGGCCACGGCCGGCGACTTTGACCTGGCCGGCCTGCTCCTGGCCCAGCGCGACGACGAGGGCGAGCGCCGCGAGGGCGATCGGCCCCGGGCCGAGCGCGAGGGCGAAGAACGTGAACGGGGCGAGGGTGATCGGCCCCGCGGCGACCGCGAAGAGGGCGAGCATGAGCGGGGCGAAGGTGATCGGCCCCGCGGCGACCGCGAGCGCGGGGAGGGCGAGCGCCGTGAGGGCGACCGTCCCCGCGAGGAAGGCGAGCGGGAACGCGGAGAGAGAGACCGTCCGCGCGGTGAGGGCGAGCGGGAACGCGGAGAACGCGACCGACCCCGCGGAGAAGGCGAGCGGGAACGCCCGGAAGGGGAGCGAGAGCACCCCGAGGCAAGGCGCAATCGCGACCCGGAGCGCGAACACCCCGAGGGCCGACGTGAGCGCGAAGGCGACGAACGCGAGCACGCCGAGCGCGAACGAGGCGAACTGGCCGAGTTCGAGGAACATCTGCACCGGATGATGCAGGAGCGTGAGGAGATCATCGGACGTGCCCACCAGATCGAGCGCGAGCTTCGCGAGCTCGGCGAGCGGGCGCCGGACCGAAGCGCCGAACTTCGCGAGGAGCTCGGTCGAATCGAGCGGGAAGTCCGCGAGATCGACGCGAACGTGCAGCGCGGGCGCAGGGAGCTCGAAGGGGCTCACATGCAACGTCGAGTCGAGGAGCTGAAGCGGCAGATCCACGAGCTGAGCGAGGCCGGGCGCCACGAGGAGGCCGAGCGGCTCAAGCAGGAAGGGCGCCGGATGTGGGCGGAGTTCGAGGAGCGTCGGCGCCGCGAGGGGGAAGGGCCTCCGCCGCCCCCGCCCGGCGACGTCGAGCGCCGGCTTCACCACCTCCGCGCCGCGGCGGAGAACCTGCACGCGGCGGGCATGCACGACGCGGCCGAGCGGCTGATGCAGCAGGCCGAGCAGTTCCTGCGCGAGCATCGCGAGGGTGGGCCGACGGGTCCACACCGTCCCGACCCGCACCGCCCCGAGCACCCGCCGCACCCGGAAGGCATGGAGCGTCCACCCATGCCGGAGCCGGCCATGCACCAGGTCGAGCAGCTCCGGCGCGAAGTGCAGCAGATGCGAGCGGAGATGCAGGAGCTGCGCGAAGTGATCAAGCGGCTCGCCGGGCGCGAGCGCGAGGAGCGCTGAGCCGCGGGCAGATGCAGGTTGCCGGTGCAACTTGGCTGAGAAAGCCGTGAGCCGATCGTTTCGGGCAGCCGTTCTGCGGAGCGGCTGCCCGGTTTCACTTCTTGCCGAACGAAAAAGGGACCAGGTATATTTTGTGCGAAGCACGCTTCGGACCGTTCCGGCAAAATATACCTGGTCCCTTTTTCGTTCGGATGAGATTGCCAAGCATCAACCGCTCAAGACATCTCGCGTTCGCCGCTGCGGCCGTGGCGGTGGTCTGGCTTGTGGCCACGGTGTGCAGCCGACTGTCGTCCGGCGTGCCCGGCTGGCAGAGCCTGCTGCCCGCGGGGCTGGCCATCGCGATGGCGCTTCTCACCGGCCGGGTGCTGATCTCGCTGGCCGCGGCAGTGGTGCTCGGCGGACTGCTCAGCTTTCCTAGCGAGTCTCCCCACGTGTTGGGTCAACTGGCGCGTGAGGTGGGCGTAGAGTTCCTTTGGAACAGCGCCGCCGACCTGACCAACCTGCTGATCCTCCTCTACGTCGTGCTGATCATGGCGATGATCTCGGTGATGCTCGCTGCGGGCGGGCTGCGGGCACTGGCCGACTGGCTGATGCGCTTCGCCCGCTCCGGCCGCTCCACGCAGTTGATCACGTTCGTCGCCGGGCTGCTGATCTTCATCGACGACTACGCCAACACGATGGTCGTCGGCTCGACGCTCCGCCCGGCCTGTGACCGCATGCACGTAAGCCGCGAGAAGCTGGCCTTCCTGGTCGACGCCACCGCCGCCCCCGTTGCGGGCATCGCCGTGGTGAGCACGTGGATCGGCGTCGAGGTCGGGCTGCTGGGCGAAATCGGCAAACAGCTTGCCGTTCCGAAAGACGGTTACGCCATGTTCTTCGACGCCCTGGGCTACCGCTTCTACTGCATGACCATGATCGCGTTCGTGTTCGTTAGCGCGATCTCCGGGCGGGACTTCGGCCCCATGGCCCGGGCGGAACGGCGGGCGCGCCAGTCCGCGCCTTCCGGCGGCGACCACGCCCGCCCGGCGACTCCCACGGCCTTCGGCACCGCGCGGCCGCACCCCGACGCCCGCGCCCGCGTTTCCACGGCACTCCTGCCGATGGCGCTGTTGCTTCTGGTCTTTCTCGCCGGGCTGTGGCTTCAAGGCTACGGTCCGCGGCGACTGCTACACGACCCGGGGGCGCTGGTGCGCCCCTCGGCGTGGCGCGAGGTGCTCGCGGCGATCGACAGCATCCCGCTGCTGGCCGTCGCGTCGGATGCCGGGCTGTTGGTCGCTGTGCTGATGGCATGGCTCGTGGCCCGGGTTCCGGCCGGAGTGGTGCCGACGGCCGTGGCCAAAGGCATCCGGACGAGCCTGATGCCGGTCGCCGTGCTGCTGCTGGCCTGGTCGCTGAAGGGGGCCTGCGACGAGCTGGGGACCGGCACCTATTTGGCGCGCGTACTGTCGGGGTCGCTCGATCCGCTGGTGTACCCCGCGCTGGTGTTCGTGGTGGCCGGGCTGACGGCGTTCAGCACCGGCACGAGCTGGGGAACCATGGCCATCCTGATTCCCACGGCGGTGCCGATCGCGCTGGCGCTCGACGGCGGGCGTTACGGCCCCACGACGATAATCAGCGTCGCGGCCGTGCTCGACGGGGCGATCTTCGGCGACCACTGCTCGCCGATCTCCGACACGACAATCATGAGCTCCGCCGCGTCGTCGTGCGACCACCTGGCCCACGTCCGCACGCAACTCCCTTACGCCGTTGCGGTGGCGGCGATTGCGCTGGGCGTGGGCTACGTTCCGGCAGCGGCGGGCCTGCCACAATGGGTCGGCATCCCGGGCGCAGCGATCGCGGCCGGCGCACTCTTCCTGATCAGGTGGCGTCGGAGTTGATTTCTCGGGCCTTGGCCAGGTCCGCTTCGGCCTGGTCGTCGTCGCCCTTCTGCTCGAATGCGCGGGCGCGGAGCACATAGGCCGCCGCGTGTTGCGGATCGATGCGGATGGCTTCGGAGAAGTGTGCGATGGCCCGCTCGAGCTGTTGGTCGGCCAACTCCCGTTGGCCCGTGGAGCGGAACTCGTTGGCCCGCTTCTGGCACTCCTGGCCTTGCGCCAGCACGCCCTCGACGCAGCGGCGCCTGCGCCTTTCGGGCGAGGGCTGCCCCTTCTTGGCGTTCACGACTTGCCCTTCCCTGCCGAGAGACGGTTACAGCGCAGCTAGCATACCACAGTCGGCCAGCGCCTCCCAAGGGCACATGACAGAGTTTTTTCCGGGATTTCCCAGGTTTTGCCCCCCAAAAGGTACTACGTACCTTTTTTGCGGGAAGATGCGAAGAATAGGGGAACTGGCGGACCGGGGTAATACCCAGTCTGGCGCGGGCTACCGCGCGGTCAGCGCCTTGCCCGACGGGCCGTAAGACCGGAAGATGTCACCTGAGAAACCGGCCGAAGTTCCGTCCCATCGCGAGAAGGGCGGCCTAAGTAGTGGCGAATGAAGAATAGTCGTCGTTCGCTCCGCAAACGAACGTCCTCTCGCGGATCGAACAAGGACTTCGTGCGACAATTGTCTCTCACTCGATCCTAAGCCCCAAGACCCAAGCCACGGGAGTCGACCATGTCAGGCATATCGCGTCGTAGTTTTCTGGGCGCCACGGCGGCGACCTCGGCCGCATTGGCCGCCCCGGCCGTACGCGGGGCTGGGGGCGACGGAGTGGAAGTCCGTCCTACGTCGGCCGCCCCGGCGGTACACGGGGCCGAGAAGCAGAAGACGTACAAGACGGCCCTGATCGGGACCGGCTGGTGGGGCATGAACATCCTGCGCACCGCCATCGAGGCGGGCCAGTCGGAGGTGGTCGCGCTGTGCGACGTCGACCGCAAGCACCTCGACGGCGCCGCGGCCGAGGTCGAGAAGCTCATCGGCAAGGCCCCCAAGAAGTACGGCGACTTCCGCGAGCTGCTCGATGGGGAGAAGCCGGAGATCGCCATCGTCGGCACGCCCGACCACTGGCACCCGTTGGTGACCATCGCCGCCTGCAACGCCGGTGCCCACGTTTACGTGGAGAAGCCGGTGGGCCACACGATCAAGGAGGGCCGGGCCATGGTCGCCGCGGCGCGGGCCAACGGCCGCGTGGTCCAGGTGGGCACGCACCGCCGCGTTTCGCCGCACAACATGTGGGGTATTCGCTTCCTGCGCGAGGGCAAACTGGGCAAGGTCGGGATGATCCGGGCCTTCGTCCATTCCGGCGGAGGGCCGGGCCAACCCACGCCCAACGAAGAGCCGCCCGAGTGGCTCGACTGGAACATGTGGTGCGGTCCCGGTCCGCTGCGGCCGTTCAACCGGGCGATCCATCCCCGCGGGTTCCGCCAGTTCCTCGACTACGGCAACGGCACGCTGGGCGACTGGGGTATTCACTGGATGGACCACATCACGTGGTGGTCGGAGGAGAAGTGGCCCAAGATGGTCTCTTCGGCCGGGGGGCGTTACATCCGCCAGGATAGCGCCGACGCCCCCGATACCCAGGCCGTGCAGTTCCAGTTCGACTCGTTTACGGCCTGCTGGGAGCACCGCCGCTACGCGGCCAACGACGCCGAGAAGCACCCGCTGGGGATCTGCTTCTACGGCACCGAGGGCACGCTGCACGTCGGCTGGCGGGACGACGGCACGACGTTCTATCCCCGCAACAAGAATCACGAGCCGATCAACGTCCCGCCCGAGTTGCATCTGCCCGACCACCAGAACATCCCCGAGCTGTGGGCCGACTTCCTGGCCGCGATCGAGACGGGCAAGCGGCCGGTGTGCGACATCGAGATCGGCCACCGCTCGACCAGCTTGAGCCTGTTGGGGATGCTCTCGCTGAAACTCGGGCGGAGCGTGGCCTGGGACGGCGAAAAGGAAGACTGCCCCGGCGACGCGGAAGCCAACAAGCTGCTGCGCCGCGAGTACCGCGAGCCGTGGAAGTATCCCGAGGTTTGAGCGGGCAACACTTCCTGCTCCGGCGCGGAGCGTCGGAGCTACGTTCCCGTCACTTCTCCGGCCGAACTACCAGCCGCAGCGGCTTGCCCGGCTCGAGACGGACGAGGAAACCCTCGCTGAGCGACTTGCCCGAGACGACCTGCGCCGACCCGCCGCCGACGTCTTCCACCCGGTAGCGGTGCGACTCGTCCGGCTCGACGGTGAACCACTCCGGCACGGCGTTCATGCGCGGCCAGTCCTGCTCGAAGCCCATGATGATCCGGTGCCGCGGCACGTCGAACTGGAGCTTCCCCTCATAGGGCTCTGCCGACTTCATGAAAACGCAAACCCCGTCGCCGCAGGGGGCCGCGCCCAGTTGGAGTCCCTGCTGCCACGGCCGGGCGATCGTGTTGCGCGTGTGCAGCATCGTGTGGATCAGCACGGTGCGCACCGTGTTGGCCTCGAGCTTGTGAACGCCCCAGAGCCGGTCCGGATCGGTATGGTCGACCAGCAGCGTGGCGATCTCGCGGTCGGCCCAGATGAACGCCGCCGGCGTGGGAAACCGCCGCAGCAGATACAGGCCGCCCTCGACCGAGTCGGCCACGTTGTCGCGCGAGCCGTGGTCCCAGTTGAACTTCAGGTAGCGGGGCTTGAGCAGATTGGTCATCGGCCGGCGGATCGCCTCGCCGTAGCGCGACGTGCCCAGGGCCAAGTCGTAATCGAGGAACCCCACGAAGTCGTACCCCCAGCCGTCGCGAATCGTCACGTCATCGTGCGGGCCGGGCGTCGGCTGCAAGGTGCCGACGATCACCCCGTCCGAGTTGGTCCCCCGTCGCAGGACTTCGTCGAACAGGTACTCCAGGTGCGGCCGGTACTGTTCGCACTTCTCGGGCCGCGCCTTCGAGTCGACGGCGAACAAGAGCCCGAGCCCCCCGATGATCTCGCACCCGTGGTCCGAGAGGCGCGATGGCACGAACTTGCCCGGCAGCAGATAGTAGTCGGCCAGCCGGTGGGCCCAGTCGAGATACTGCTGCTGGCCGGTCATCGAGTACAAGCGAGGCAGGGCCTGCAAGAGCTCGCCGTTCACTTCGATGTTGGTCGAGGGGATCTTGCCGTAGGGCGTTTCTACCTTTGCGTGTTTGAACAGGTCGTCGACGATCCCCCGCATCCGCTCGAACCACGGTTGCTCCTTGCCCGTGATTTCCACGATCGGAACCAGCCCGTCTTTGACGTACTCGCTGGCGCCGAAGACCATTGCGTCGAAGCCGGAGTCCACCTTCTCGCCGCGGTCCATGTCGTAGCGCACGGGCAGACGGTCCACGTGGTTGCAGAGCCGCTGCTCGGCCTCAAGCGTCTCGATCATCACCGTGTCGAGCACTTCCTTGTCGGTGAAGTACGCGGCCCAGACGTAGAACGGATAGCAGTCGGCCGCGGTGTCGCGGTAGTTCCACTCGGCCCCCGTGGCCCGGAAGAGCCCCGACTTTTCGTCACGGACCGGCAGACAGCACTCGCGCAGCCACCGCTGCACTTTGCCCAGCGCGATGCCCGCGTACTGCGAGGATCGCTCGGCCCGGCCCCAGTCGGGCTTCTCGGGCGAAGGGTCCCAAAGCACTTGCGTCTCGTCGGTAAGCTCGAACCCGGCCATCTCCGACCAGGTGGCCGACTGCCCGCCGGACGACGAGATCACGGCCACCCGGGTCGGCTTCACCTTCGGCGCGGCCGCCGACTTGCCCGAGATGCGCACGCCCGCCAGAAACCCCACGGCTTCGCGTCCCTTGCCCGAGAGCACCACGGTCTTGCCGCCCGATAGCTTCCCCAGCCGCAGCTCGATCCACGTGAACGGCTCGTCGCGCACGTCGGCCAGCGAGCCGGACTTTCCGTCGTACTCGAACTGGAGCGTCCGCTTGGCCGGCCCTTTCGAGCCAAAGAGCACCTCGAACCGGTCGTTTGGCGCCACGTCCTCGGGCAGCGTCACCTCCAGCTTCCACTCAGCCAGCCAGTAGTAGTTCCGCCCCCCGTGCTCGTGCGGCCCGTCCTTAAACAGCGTCTCGCCGCCCCCGGCCACCGACACGGCCGCCGCCAGTCCGAACAACGCAGCAAGGCATCTCATGAGCAGGTCCTCCCAAGACGGACGCAACGTCGGGTAACGCCCCGAGTCTAGCCAACGCCGTCTGCTGAAGCAACGAAATGCGAGCGGGGTCCGAGCAGGGTCACCGAGCGGCGGCAGGTCTTGACTGCAACTTGCAGCAGGTTAGAGGGGCGGCCCATGGGCTCGGCCCTTGCGAATCGACGTCGAGGATGGTTCGTATCACCTGAGCAGACGCGGCCGGGAATGCAAGGCCGGGGGAGCGGCTTGTGGGCCCCCTCGTGAGGTGGTATGCTGAGCGTTCGCCGCAGTCGGTAGTCGTGTCGGCGGCCGTGGCGTTGCACGGCCGTGTCCAATCACCTCATGGGAGCCCGCCATGCGAAATGAGCTGTATGTGCTCAAACAGATTTTCGGCGATATCGGCCTCGGCTGGCTTTACGCCGCGTGCCTGCTGGGACTGATCGCGGTGCTGGCCTTTCGGCCGGAGCGGATTCGCCTGCCCGCTCTGTTCCGGTGGGCGTGCGTGCTCTTTGCGCTGTCGATCATCGTGCCGCCGGCGCTAAGCGGCCTGTTCGGCTTCTTGCAGGGCATGGACGGCGGATACGGCTCGATGCGCGGCCCGGGAGACTTCTGGGTCATCGTGTATCCGCTGCTGAACGCTGCCGGGCCCGTGCTGCTGGGCATCAGCATTATCTGTGCGCTGGTGGCCATCAGCCCGGGACCCCGCTACTCGGCCGCTGCGCAACCGCCCCGGCATCCGCTGGAGTAAGCCGATGATCAGGCGCGAGGAGCTGTACGCCCGGCGGTGCGTCGAGGACCTGGCCCGGGTGATCGAGCAGGTGCCGGTCCGGGCGGCCGCGCGGGCGCCGATGACGCTGGACCACGTGACCATCCGCTGGGTGGCGCTTTGGACCCTGCTGCGCTGGGAGCGGACGTTTCTTCTGGTGGGGCTGGAGCAACGGGGGATCGACCTGGGCTCGTTCGCCCGCGATCTGGACGAGTTGATCAAGTCCAGGAGAATCGCGGACGCCGAAAAGGGGTCTGACCCCTTAAGCCAAGGGGGTCTGACCCCTTTTCGGATGGGCTCTAAGCGAATCGCGGACGCCGCCCTCGTCGGCCCCGCCGCACAGAGCGACCCCCCGCGCTCCTTTCCCGAGCGCGACGTGGATCAAGTGCTGCTTCGGCTTCTGGACCAGGCGGCAACGGAGTCGCAGGCGCTGGGACACTACTACCTGGGGACCGAGCACCTGCTGTTGGCCCTGATTTCCGGCGCGGACGACGAGCTGTCGGCCTTGCTGGGGCGTTACTCGATAACGCGCCGGTCCGTGCGGGAGTTCGTCGCCGAGCGGATCCCGCCCATGCCGCCGCCGCAGCCGGCCGCGGGGCCGGTCGACGAGAGCCGCGTTTCCCGGCGCGTCGGCGGCCCGGGCCTGGCAAGCTGGGACACCGAGGCCGTGGGCGTGCCCCGCCGCTTCGGCATGGCCATCATGCTGTTGATCATGGCCATGTACGCGGTGCTCTTCGCGGCCATGACGCTGCTCGACGCGAATCCGACGCTGTTCGTGATGATCGCCGTGCTCTTCACGGGCGTTGGACTGGGGCAAATGCTCCTGTTCGGCGGTCGCTATCCCCGCGCGGCCTCGGTGTGGGTGGGCGCGTGCCTGCTGCCCGCCGAGACCCTGGTGGCCTTGATCTACTGGGCAGACGAGTTGACCCGCTATGGGAGCACCGGCGTTTTCTTGGGCCAGTTGACCGTGTTGACGGTCTTCTCGGTCCCGGCCGGGGCCCTCTTCGGCTACCTGGCCGGCGGCCTGACGGCGGGCGTCTTTCTCATCCTCCAGCGTTACGCCAAGCGCCGCCGGCCCACGCCGGGCGTGGAAGTCTGGGACGCCGACGTAGAGGGGTCAGAGCGCACTTAGTCATTAGTGGCCTTCGCCTATCAACAAAGTGCGCTCTGACCCCATCTTCCCCTTCTGCCATCTCCCCGGTCGCCTCTCACTGCAAAGCGCGGTAGGAGACGACCGACCCGTCTTGGGTCACCATGTACAGCCTGCCCCCCGCCGCGATCAGGCCGTCGAAGGCCGGCAGGCGGTCGAGCTTGTGTTCCGCCAGCTTCCGGCCGTCGGTCTTGGAGAAGACCTGCATCACGCCGCCGTGCTCGCCGCGGAGCCAGGCGGCCTGCTCGGCCATCTTCTCCTGGAACACCTTTTCGTTCGAGCGGCCCCACAGCGCTTTCTCGTCGGCCACGTCGCGCGGGCCGGCCACGAACAGCCGGTCGTCGGCCAGGACCATGGCCTTGGCCATCACGTCGGGCTCGTCGTTGAGCCAGCGGTAGTCCAGCGCGCTGAGCTTCTCTTTCGGCTGCCCGGCGAGCCCCTTCCAGTCGACCGAGTTGGACACCAGCGACTTGTCGTCGGGGTATTTCGGCTGGGGCCATCCGCCCCCTTCGAGCCGGGCGATGCCGACCTTCCGGGCCGGAGTCTTGGCGGCGCTGTAGAGCCGGTACTCGGTTACCGAGGTGTTGCACAGCAATTCAGGGTCGCGCCCGAAGCCGTAGGCGTTCTCCTCGTCGATGCACAGGATCCGGCCGCAGGGGACCCGCTTGGGCGGGAACTGGAACTCGGCCCAGCCCTCGCCGGCCGCCCGGCCGTAGATCCAGTAGGTCCGCTGGTGCCAGGCGTCGTCGAGGAACGAGATGGGCGAAAACAGGTGGACCTCCTCGTCGTACTGCGTGTCGGGACGCTGCGGCTGCACCCGCACGCGCTTCCCGTCGGGCGTGAACGTCTGCGACTTCATGTAGACGTATTGGCCGTCGCCCGAGAGGATGTCGGGCATGGCCACGGGCATGTGCTTGCCCATCAAGAGGTCGTCGAGCTGCTTCTCGGTCCCCGGCACGTGCCGGTCCATCACGTTTTCCGCGACCAGCTCGCCCGTCTCGGCCTTCAGGATCACCATGCGCAGCCCCCCGTCGAGAAACATCGAGCGCCCGGCCACGCAGTAGAGCTTGCCGTCCTGAACCAGCACGCTGCCCGCAAGCGGCCACACCGATTCGAGCTGGCCGAACGACACCAGCTTGCGCCCGTTGGGGGCGGCCTGGAACTTCCAGGCCAGCTCGCCGTCCGCGGCGCGCAGGGCGTAGACGCAGCCGTCGGCGCACCCGAACAGGGCGAGCCCCTCGTAGATGGTCGGGGGCGAGTTGACCCGGCCGCCGGCGATGAAGTGCCAGAGCTCGTCTCCGGTAGTGGCGTCCAGGGCATAGACGGCGTGCTCTTCGACCGCGGCGAGGAACAGCTTCCCGCCGGCCACCACCGGCTGGCAGAGCTTCGTGCCGAAGCCCTTGCTCCACGCCCGGCCGACCTCGGCGGGCACGTCCGTCTGGGCGTAGCCGCTCCGCGTATTGTCGTGCCGGAAGGTGGGCCAGTCTTCCTCTCGGATTTCGGATTTCGTGCTTCGGATTTCCCCCAACGCCGGTCCCTTGACCAGCCGCTCTTCCGCGGGCGGGGCCTCGGCCGGCTGCGGATCGGGCGCCAGGGCGTTGAACCCGTTGAGCTTCGACTGGTAGTAACACGCGCAGGCGTGCGGCGTGGCATAGACCATGCCGTTGGCCGGCATCACCCCGTAAACGCAGCCGCCGCGCACCCAGTGGTTGTTCGACCAGGCGTCCTCCAGCATGTCGTAGACCTGGATCCCCATCATGGGCGGGAGCTGCACGCGGCACGTGGCCCGGCCCGGGTAGCAGCGCTGGTGGATGTAGAACGAGCCGATGGGGTTGCGGTGCTCCTCGATCTGCTCGCCGGTCGCGAGGCTGTAGACCGTGAACGCCCCCTGGTTGCCGCGCTGGAGCACCCAGACCTTGTCTCCGATGACGTAGAAGTCCTCGAGGCTATAGTGCCCCGAGCGTGCCTTGCCCTTGACCGACCAGAGCACCTGGCCGTTCTCGGCCGAGAGGGCGACGATATGCCCCATCGGCGAGAACAGGACCCGGTCCTCGCCGATGACCAGGCGCGGACCGGAGTAGCCCGTGGGGACCTGATTGATCTCGGGCGTGTCGGTCTCCCAGAGCTCGCTGCCGGTGCGCCGATCCAGGGCGACCAGGGCGTCGCCGTTGTGCAGGCAAACCATGCGCCCGTCGGCGGCGAGCGTCATCGGCACCAAGGGCATCTCGCGCTGCCAGAGGACCTTGCCGTCGTCGGCCCCAATCGCTTTGATTACCCGGGTGCCCGTCTCGCGCTTCCATCCGAACTTGTTGCTGGCCCGGTCCCGCTCCTTCCAGCAGTTGGCGTTCTGCTGCGTGTAGTCGCAGAGCTTCTCGTCGTCATCGACCGCGGCGATGACCACCCCGTCGGAGACGATCAGCTCGAACGTGCTGGCCGTGCCATCGTACTCGCAGAGGGTCTCGCCCGTGGCCGCGTCGAGACAAACCAGGTCCTGCCCCACGCCCGTGGCCAGGTACACGCGGTCCCCCACGGCCACCAGGCGCCGCGGCAGCCAGCCCGGCCCGCTCTTGAGCGGATAGAGGGAGTTCCACCAGTCCTTTAGCGGGCGCTTCCAGAGCACCGTGCCGTTGAAGGCGTCGCGGGCCGTGAGGTAGGGCTCGGGCGGAAGCTGGATCGACGCCACGGGGCCCTCGTCCATCACGTAGAACACGCGCCCGGCGGCCGAGACCATGGCGGTCATGCTGGCGGTGTGCTCGTGGCTACGGGCCCAGAACGGCCCGCCCGTCCATCGCAGCCCGCGCGGGTGCCCGGCCAGCAGGTCGTCGGAGACCGACGTGCCCTTCGGGTCGTGCAAGTAATGGGTCCACTCGTCGATCTCATCCGGCCAGGGCTTCGTGGTCTTGCTCCACGTGCCGTTGTTCTTGACCAGCAACACGCCGCCGGGCCGCAGCACGCGCATCACCTCCGGCACGGCCACCTCGCCAAGGTCCTCGGCAACGAGCAGGTTCACCAGGCTATCGACGTAGGGCAGGTGCCGGCCGTCGAACACCTCGGCCGAGACCTTGCCGCCGAGCCCCAGCGACAGGACGCGATCCTGGGCCTTTGCGACGCGGGCCGGGTCGGTATCGAGCCCCTGCACCACGAAGCGGTCGCCGGCCTCCAGCGCGGCAGTAAGCTCCCCTTCGCCGCAACCGAGCTGGACGATCAGCCCGCCCTCGACGCCGGACGTCTTCAGGATCTCCCCGGCCGGCTGCTCGGCCCGTGCCGGCGAGCCGGCGAGCAAAGCGACCAGGACCGCACTTGCGATCGTACCTCTCATGGCTGTCTCCTTGGTTCGTGGTCCGTGATCCGGTCCCGCGGGGCCGTCTCCGGGGCCCCGGTCGGACATTGTAACAGGTCGGCGGTTTGGCGTCCCGCACGGGGTGCGTGCCCCGCCCCGCATGCCGATTCGCCTCCCGTAGCCGCACGGCACACTTTCAGCGCGATTTTTCTTACCCCCAGGCTGGGGCCGATTTCGGGCGTTTTACCCCCGCTACAGAGTCAATTTTGGGAAAATTCTCAGTTCGACTGTCAGGAATGGCCCTGGGCGGGCAAGTACTGGCGACAGAAATGGACGTTGCCCGCTTGAAGTTCCATTTACCGAGGAGGTCAGAAAAATGAAGCGTCTTGTTCAACCGTCGGCCCTATCAGCGGTGGTGCTCATGGCTTCGCTTCTGGCAGGAGTAGCCGAAGCCCAACCTGTCATTGATCTCTGGGATTGGGTGGAAGTGGTGGATTCCAGCACGAACTACCAGGCGAGTTATTGGACACAAGATCTGACTATTCGAGTCAACGCAGAGTTCCCGTTCACGTCGTACATGGCACGTTTCTGGGAGACGGATATTTGGGGTTCCCGCTTAGGTGATCCGCTCGAACGTTTTGACGAAGAAGGGAACGGGTACTGGAGGCACCCGACGCACTCGAATTGGGTCGGCGATTTCACGGGGCAAAGCGGACATGCACAGCTCGACCCGGCGTGGCCCTATTACGCGGACCATGTGAAACCGCTTCACTGGGATCGGGCCTATCCCTACATGGAATATGGCCCGCTTGCCCCGGGCTATGAGTTCTCGATACACGAACGCATCAACTTCAGCGGAGCGCCGTCTTCAGGTGTCGGCGACTTCAGGGGCACGCTTCTGCTAGGCCATCCTATCCCGGAACCGTCAACGCTGAGCTTGCTGGCTATCGGTGCCCTGGCAGTCACTTTCGCCTGGGGCAAGAGACGCAAGAAGTAACTCGCACCCCGACCAGCCGATTTCAATGAGCCCGGTCGGTGGCTTGGCCGGCGGGGTTTTCTGTGGCAGAGACCCGATGCTATGTCGAATCGGCTTCTTGCTCTTGCTCTTCTGCCCGGGCGGTGTTGCCGGCGTGGCGTTCCCGTAGCGCGTCGGCCCGCGTGGCGGCGGTTGTGGGACGGGGGGCTCCGTCCGTGCGTTTATGGGACGGATTGAAAATCCGTCCTACGGCTCAGCCGAACCGCCGCTGCCCCCGCACCCTTGCACCCCGCCGGACAACCTGATAGACCATCAGGACGCACGGACCGGCGGAAATACGCCGCCACGCGGAAACACGCAGCCAAGGGGGCGGGCCATGGGCAAAACCGTCGCGCTGTTGGGGTCCCTGGATACCAAGGGCGATGAGTACGGATTCGTCAAGGCGTGTATCGAGGCCCGAGGGCACCGCGTGCTGTTGATCGACGTCGGCGTGCTCGACCCGCCGAAGATCGCGCCCGACGTGACCCGCGATGAGGTCGCCCGGGCGGCCGGGGCCGGCGCGGCGGGGCTGGCCGCAGGGGGCGATCGGGGCGAGGCCGTGGCCGCCATGAGCCGCGGGGCAGCCGCCCTCGTGCCGAAGCTCTTCGCCGAGGGCCGCTTCGACGCGATCATGGCCTTAGGCGGCGGGGGCGGGACCTCCGTGGCCTGCGGGGCCATGCGGGCACTGCCGCTGGGCGTGCCCAAAGTGATGGTCTCGACCGTGGCCGGCGGCGACGTCTCGGCGTACGTCGACATCAAGGACATCGTCATGATCCCCAGCATCGTCGACGTGGCGGGGATCAACCGCATCAGCCGCGAGGTGTTTGCCCGGGCGGCCGGGGCGGTCTGCGGGATGCTCGAAGCCGAAGTGCCCCCGGGCGAGGATCGGCCGCTCGTGGCCGCCTCGATGTTCGGCAACACGACGAAGTGCGTCGAGGTCGCTCGGGGCGTGCTCGAAGCGGCCGGCTACGAGGTGCTCACGTTCCACGCCACGGGCACGGGCGGGCGGACCATGGAGAGCCTGGTAGAAACGGGCCAAATCGCCGGCGTCCTCGACGTGACCACCACCGAATGGGCCGACGAGCTGGCCGGCGGCGTGCTGGCAGCCGGGCCCCACCGGCTCGAAGCGGCGGCCCGCTGCGGCGTGCCGGCCGTGGTCACGCCGGGCTGCCTCGACATGGTCAACTTCTGGGCCCCGGAGACGATCCCGGAGAAGTACAAGGGCCGGACGTTCTACCCCCACAACCCGAACATCACCCTGATGCGGACCACGCCCGAGGAGTGCCGCGAGCTGGGCCGGATCATCGCCGAGAAGCTCAACACGAGCACCGGCCCGGCGGCGGTGTTGATTCCGCTTGGGGGCTTAAGCGTGATCGACGCCCCCGGCGGCCCGTTCTGGTGGCCGGAGGCGGACCGGGCGCTGTTCGACGCGCTCGAAGAGCATCTTCGCGACGGCATCCCTGTCGAGGAGCTGGACTTGAACATCAACGACCCGGAGTTTGCACGGCGCTGCGCGGAAACGCTGTTGCGAATGATGAAGCCGCTTGCGGCTTCGCAATGATACCATACACAACGTATTCTGACAGGAGACCGTGATGCCCAAAGCACGCACCGAAATCCTCGCCCGGTTCCGCCAGAAGATCGCCGAGGGCAAGCCGATCATCGGCGGGGGGGCGGGGACCGGGATATCGGCCAAGTTCGAGGAGGCCGGGGGGATCGATCTGATCGTGATCTACAACTCGGGCCGGTTCCGCATGGCGGGGCACGGGTCGCTGGCGGGGCTTTTGCCCTATGGCGACGCCAACGCCATCGTGATGGACATGGCCCGGGAGGTGCTGCCCGTGGTCCGCGAGACGCCCGTGCTGGCGGGCGTTTGCGGCACCGACCCGATGCGGCTGATGGACCGTTTTCTGGCCGAGGTCAAGGCGGCGGGCTTCGCCGGGGTGCAGAACTTCCCCACCGTGGGGCTGTTCGACGGCTCGATCCGGGTGAACTTCGAGGAGACCGGGTTCGGCTACCAGAAGGAGGTCGAGATGGTCCGCCTGGCCCACGAGATGGACCTCTTGACGACCCCCTACGCCTTCACGCGCGACGAGGCCGCGCGCATGACCGAGGCGGGCTGCGACCTGTTGGTCTGCCACATGGGCCTGACCACCAAGGGCTCGATCGGGGCCCAGACCGCCAAGACGCTCGAAGGGTGCGTCGAGCTGATCGACGCCATGACCGACGCGGCGAAGTCGGTGCGCGACGACGTGATCGTGCTCTGCCACGGCGGGCCCATCGCCGAGCCGGACGACGCCGGGTTCATCCTGGCCAACTGCAAGGCGGTCGACGGCTTCTACGGCGCCAGCTCGATGGAGCGGCTCCCCACCGAGCGGGCGATCCGGGAGCAGACGGAGGCGTTTGTGGGGTTGGGGAGGTAGTGGGGAGTGGGGAGTGGGTTGTGGGGAGTGTGAAGGATGAATGATGAGTGATGAATCATGAGTGTAGCGGGCGGGCTTGCCCGCCGCTTCAATCACCCCGAAACATCGTATCAATTCACACCAATTGCCGCGGGCGGGAGCCCGCGGGGGGAGGAAGCCACGATGAAGCCGACCACCACGATCTTTCTGGCCGCCGCCGTTGTGATTTCGCTCATTCATTGTGACACGTTGATTGCGGTCGCCACCGCCGCCGATCTCGTCCTCGCCGAGAACGGCGCGTCGACCTACCGCATCGTCCTCCCCGTGGCGCCCTCCCCCTCGACGCAACACGCCGCCGAGGAGTTGCAGACTTTCCTGGCCGAGATCATCGGGGCCAAGCTCCCCGTGGTTTCCGACGCGGAGACTCCCGCCGCGAGGGAGATCCTGCTGGGCAACAATGCCCGGCTGGCGGAGCTCGGCGTGAAGGTTGATTTCGCCGCCCTGGGCAAAGAGGGCTACGTGATCCGCACCGTGGGCGACCGCCTGGTGATCGCCGGGGGCGAGCCGCGGGGGACGCTTTACGGGGCGTACGGCCTGCTGGAAGACCACCTGGGGTGCCGGTGGTTCGCCCCGGGCGTAAGCCGCATCCCGAAGCAGGGCCGGCTCGTGCTCCCGGCCCTCGACGAGACCAAGGTGCCGGTGCTCGAGTACCGCGAGCCGTTCATCTACGACTGTTTCGACGGCGACTGGTGCGCGCGGAACCGGGTCAACCCCAATGCCGGGCGCCTGGAAGCCAAGCACGGCGGCAAGATCACCTTCGGCCGGGGGTTTTTCTGCCATACGTTCAACCGGCTCGTGCCGCCTGACAAGTATTTCGACGAGCACCCCGAATACTTCTCGCTCGTCAAGGGGAAGCGGCTCAAAGAACGCTCGCAGCTCTGTTGCACGAATGAAGGGGTGATCCGGCTGTGTACCGAGGGGGTGCTCGAGGCCATGCGCAAGGACCCCGGCGGGTTCGTCTTCTCCGTGTCACAGAACGACTGGCACAACTACTGCGGGTGCGAGCGGTGCCAGGCCCTGGCCGAGCGCGAGGGGACGCAGATGGCCCCGGTTTTGCACCTGGTCAACCGGGTGGCCGAGGCGGCCGGGCGTCAGTTTCCCGACAAGGCGGTCGAGACGCTCGCCTACCAGTGGACTCGCAAGGCCCCGAAGACGATGCGCCCGCGCCCCAACGTGATCGTGCGCCTGTGCTCGATCGAGTGCTGCTTCGCCCACCCGCTGGAGAGCTGCACGAGCGAGGCCAACCGCAAGTTCTGCGAGGACGCGGCGGCTTGGGCCAAGGTGTGCGACCGGCTGTGGGTGTGGGATTACGTGACCGATTTCCGGCACTACCTGCTGCCGTTCCCCAACCAGCGGGTCCGCCGGGCCAACATCCGCTTCTTCATCCGGCACAACGTCAAGGGCATCTTCGAGCAGGACACGTACAACACGCCCGACAGCGAGCTGGCCGCCCTGGGCGGGTACTTGACGGCCAAGTTCCTCTGGGACCCCGACTACGACGAGGAGACGGCCACGCGGGAGTTTCTGGCCGGGTACTACGAAAAGGCAGCCGGGCCGGTGCAAAAGTACCTCGACCTGCTTCACGAGCGGGTGAAGGACGAGGAGATTCACGTCAACATCTGGGCCGGGCCGGAGAGTCCGCACCTGACCGACGAGCTGCTCGTCGAGGCCGACAAGCTCTGGCACGAGGCCGAGCGGGCCGTGGCCGGGCGCCCGGACGTGCTCGGGCGCGTGCGGCGGTCGCGGATGAGCGTCGACTACGCGATCGTCGAGCGGGCACGGCTGCAAACCGCCGGCAAGCTCCGGCGCAGCGAGGACTTGATGACGCTGGCCCGGCGGCGGTTCGGCCCGTTCATCGAAACGCTTCAAGGGAGCCCGTTGACGCACCTGCGTGAGTGGAACGCGGTGGACAAGGCCGACTATGCGGCGAAGCTGGCGACGGCGTTACACGTTGAAGGGGCCGAGAAGTAGCGGGCGGGGATGGAGTGTTGGAGTGTTGGAGTATTGGAGACTGCCGTTGGGATAGTGGCCTGACGAATTGTTGACAGCATGGGGTCCTCGACATCCCAATACTCCATCACTCCATTACTCCATCACTCGCTTGCTCCCCCCTCCCCTGGCAGTGCAGCCGGGTCGGACGGCTCTTGGAAGGCCGACCTCGGCGACTGCGGCGTGGCCGACAGCTTCCGAAAGAGCCAGATTCCCACGCCCACCAGCCCGCCCACGATGGCGCCGATGATCCCGCCGCGGACGGCGCCGGGCATTTCGGAGAACAGGCCGCCCTCGACCTGGAAGCTGAGGATGCTCCGATCGAACACGGGCTTGTACTTCGCGAAGCTCGAGGCCGGGGCGCAACACGTGAGCGTGTAGGTCTTGTTCCCGGTGGGCACGATGACCTGCTTCTGACGCACGGGTTCTGGGTGGCCGGGGAAGCGGAGCGTGTACGCGGCCTGCAAGGCCGCACGCCCCCCCACTTCGACCCGCTTCGTGGTGATGCCGGCGGGCTGCAAGCCGAGCCGGCCGAAGTTCGCGCTCAAGGCGCGGCGGTACTCCTGTTCGAGCTTCTCGGTCACCCGGCCGCCGCCCGGCGTGACGACCACGTTGATGTACGGGGCAAACTCATCCGGCTCAGGGTCGAAGATGAACGCGGCCACTTTGGAGAAGTCGACCGGGGCGAGGTTCGGCAGCGTACCCTCGGCGGCCCTGCGGATCGCCGCCTGCTCCTCCTCGGTCGCCACCAGCCAGCCGTCGGGATAAGTCAGCGAGAACCCCTTGGGGTTCTTGTGCTCCGCGCCGGGGGCACGAACGGCCGGCGTCGCGCAGGCCAGCAATACGGCCATCGAGAGCAAACCACGCATGGGCCTTCCTTTCCAGCAAGTCTTGGCGTGCGGCGACCGCCAGTCTGACGCACGGGTCCTCCCTCGTCAAGAAAGCCGTGCCCGGCAGGACGCCGGGGTTCCCAGCCGGCCGGAATCTGGTACAGTGGGCCTATGAACGATCGCGAACTGCTCGTGGGAGTAACCGGCGGGATCGCCGCCTTCAAGACGGCGAGGATTGTCAGCCAATTGGTGCAACAAGGCGCCAGGGTCACCGTGGTGATGACCCGGGCGGCTACCGAGCTGGTCGGGCCGAAGACCTTCGAGGCGCTCAGCGGGCGGCCGGTCCGCACCGAGACCTTCGGGCCCGGGGCCCATCCGCACATCGAGCTGGCCGAAGCGGCCGAGCTGCTTTGCGTGGCCCCGGCCACCGCGAATATCCTCGCCAAGGCCGCCTGGGGCCTGGCCGACGACCTGCTGAGCACGCTGCTGCTGTCGTTTGACGGGCCGCTGCTGTTTGCCCCGGCCATGAACGCCCGGATGTGGGAGAAACCGGCCGTGCAGCGAAACGTGGCCCGGCTCCGCGAGGACGGCGCGGTGCTGATCGACCCCGAGGAGGGCTACTTGAGCTGCGGCACGCGCGGCCCAGGGCGCATGGCCTCGCCCGAGCGGATCATCGCGGCGATTGCCGAGCAGCTCGATGCGCGGTAGCTTCCGGCTGCCGACTGCTTTGCGCCTGCGGAGCAGCGCGGCTTGGAGCCGCATGCCTCCGCGGGCTTCCGCCGGCGGCTACTACTGCCCTCTGCCTACTGCCTTCTGCCCACTCAAATGGCCCGCATCCTCATCACCTCCGGCCCCACGCGCCAGTACCTCGACCCGGTGCGCTATCTGACCAATGCATCGAGCGGGCGCATGGGGGCGGCCCTGGCCGCGGCGGTGCTCGAGACGGGCCACGAGGCCGTGGTCGTCAGCGGACCGGTCGACGTCGAATATCCGCCGGACGCCGAGTTGATCCCGGTGGTCTCCACTGAGGAGATGCTCGAGGCATGTCTCGGGGAGTTTCCGAGCTGCGACGGGCTGATCGCCGCGGCCGCCCCGTGCGACTACCGGCCGATCGTGGTCGCGTCGCAGAAGATCCGCAAGACGGGGGGCCCGCTCAAGCTGGAACTGATCGAGACCCCCGACGTGGTGGCCAGCCTGGCGCCCGACCGGGGGCCGCGGTGGATGGTCGCCTTTGCCCTGGAGACCGAGGACCCTCGGATGCGGGCCCTGCAGAAGCTCGAACGCAAGAGCTGCGACTTGATCGTGGTGAACGGGCCGGAGACCATGCACGCCGAAGACGCCTCGATCGAGGTGATTCGCGCGGGAGGCCAGTCGCTTCTCACGGCGTCGGGCAGCAAGCGCGACATGGCGCGGGAAATCCTCCGCGTCATCCAGAACCATCTCCTCATCCACCCGGCCGGGGGGGCGCAATAGCGCCTTGTGCTCGCGGTCGCATTCCCCCGTTGAAAAGTACGCTTACCCCCCCGACAGCACACCGGGGGCCTGGTAAAGTGGTCACCCCGCTGGTATGAATAGGGACCACGCTGCGCCCGGCACCGGGCCGGGGATGCGGCCTTCGAACCCCGGCAATCGGCACCATTGCCGGCCGTACGACGGCCTTCCAAGGCCGTCGCGCAGCGGGAAAAGCTGGAATGTCGGCGGTCTCGGAAGGCCGTCGTACGAAAGACACCGGGTGTCGCACTGGAGACAGAAGTAGCGGCGGGCTATGACAAACTCCTATGGGGGGTGCGATCGTGGAAATCGAGTGTCTTTGCACGGGAATCCTGTTCGCCGACGTGGTTTGCAGCCCCATCCCCGGGCTGCCGGAGGCCGGCACGCTGGTCCCGGCCGACACGATGCAGCTCAGCTTGGGCGGGTGCTGCTCGAACGCCGCTCTGGACCTGGCCCGGTTGGGGGTCCGCGTGGGGGCGGCTGGTTGCGTGGGCGACGATGTCTTCGGCCAGTTCATCATCGACACCCTCTCGCGGGGCGGGGTCGGCGTGGGCGGCGTCCACAAGGCCGAGGGGATCAACACCGCCAGCACTATGGTCATCAACGTACGGGGCGAGGACCGGCGCTTCATCTCTTCGCCGGGGGCGAACCACCGCTTCACGGTTGACCACGTCCCGCCCGCCTGGATCGAGCAGGCCAAGGTCCTTTACGTGGGCGGGTACCTGATGCTCCCCGGACTGGAAAACGAGGGGGCCCTGGAGTGGTTCCGCTCGGCCCGGGCGTCGGGCACCAAGACGGTGCTTGACGTGGTCTACCTGGGCGGCGAGGGCTGCCGCCGGGCGGTCGAGCTGCTGTTGCCCGAGACCGACTACTTCCTGCCGAACGAGGACGAGGCGGCCGTGCTCACGGGCCTAAGCGACCCGCTCGAACAGGCCCAGGCGTTTCGCGACGCGGGGGCCGCCAACGTGGTGATCACCCGGGGGGAAGGGGGCTGCCTGATGGTGGGCGACGGCGTGCGGCTCCGGGCCGGGGCCTACCCGATCGAGCTGGTCGGCGGCACCGGGGCGGGCGACGCCTTCGACGCCGGACTGATGATGGGGCTTCTGGCCGGTGAAGACGCGGCCGGGTGCCTGCGATGGGCCAGCGCCCTGGGCGCGAGCTGCTGCCGGCACTTAAGCGCGACCGGCGGCGTGTTCAACCGCGACGAGGCCGAGGATTTCATGCAGCGGCATGACCTGGAGATCGAGGCGTTTTGAACGACCGGAGTGATGCAAAGTGCTTCCTGGTTCCCAAGCTCCAGCTTGGGAACCAAGAAGCTCGGCGACAGACAGTAAGCTCGTGCAGGTTCCCAAGCCGGAGCTTGGGAACCAGATGCCAATGAGTTTGCCCTCGAACCACGGGGAGTACTCCCATGCGGATCGGCGTATTCTGTAGCGGCGGCGACGCCCCCGGGATGAATCCCTGTTTGCGGGCGATCGTTCGATCGGCGTTGGCTTCCGGCCACGAAGTGATCGGCATCCGGCGGGGCTATCAGGGCCTGCTCGACGAGGATTTCTACCGGAATCCCGAGGGCAAGCCGCAGATGGGGCTCCGCACCGTCTCGAACCTCTCGAAGCTCGGCGGCACCATCCTCTTGAGCAGCCGCAGCGAGGAGTTCCGTACCGAGGCCGGGCTGAAAAAGGCCGTCGAGCATCTCAAGAAGCACCGCATCGAGGCCCTGATCCCCGTCGGCGGCGACGGCACCTTCCGCGGCGCCGTGGCCCTGCTGCAACGCTGGGACGGGCGGATCATCGGCTGCCCCGGCACGATCGACAACGACCTGATGGGCAGCGACTTCACGATCGGGTTCGCCACCGCGGTGAACACCGCGGTCGAGGCGGTCGATAAGCTCCGCGACACGGCCGAGAGCCACGAGCGCCTGTTCCTGGTCGAGGTGATGGGCCGGCACAGCGGCTACATCGCCCTGTACACGGCCCTGGCCGCCGGCTGCGAGGTGGTGGCCCTGCCCGAGACCCCCACCGACGTGCCGCACATCGTTCAGCACCTCCAGGTGCTCAAGGCCCGGGGCAAGAAGTCGATCATGATCGTGGTCGCCGAAGGGGACGAGATGGGCGGGGCGGAGATCCTCAACGAGCAGCTCCGCAAGGCCGGCTGCCCCTTCCAAACCCGCGTGGTCACGCTGGGCCACCTCCAGCGTGGCGGGTGCCCGGTCCCCTCCGACCGCATCCTCGCCAGCCGCCTGGGCGACTTCGCGGTCCAGGCCATCGAGGAGGGCGAGACCGGGGCCATGGCCGGCGAGATCAACGGCCAGTTGGTGCTGACCCCCTTTGCCGAGACCTTCGTCCAGCACCGGCCCGTGCCCGAGGAGCTGCTGGCGCTGCTCAAGGTGCTGTCGAACTGAGGTCGACGTTGTCGCGGACGGATTGCCCAACCCGTCCGACGAGGATACGCGACGCTCTGGTGGCCCTGCTTCGGGGCCGGGAAGGCAGGCTCAAGCCTGGACTCCAACGGCTGCACCACCCGACGCGTCCAATTACACTGGAACAGTTGAGCCGCGGACCCTGTTGAGCACCCCGTCCCGAGGAGCATCTCATGCTACGCACTCCATTCCGCCCGACCCTTTTGGCGGTCATCTCTATTGCCCCACTTGTCGGCGCGGCGCGAGCAGGCGAGAAACCCGAGGCCCTGCTGGCCACCTCGTTCGAGACCCCGCCGACGATGGCCGGGTGGTGGCGCGGGGCCTACCCGTTCGAGAAGCTCGACGCCGCCTGGATCGACTCGACCAGTGCCGACGGGCGCCATGCCCTGGAGGTGACCACCGGCTGGTGGGCCGGGCCGCGCATGGAGGTGAAGCCGCTTCAGTACTACCGGCTGCGATTCAAGTCGACGGTCGAGGGCAAGGGCTACTGGATGGCCCAGTTCTACGACGGGGAGGGACAACTGCTCGACGCCGACCATTACTCGAGCATCTACCCGTCCGACGAGTGGCAGCAGTACGAGTTCTGCTTCCGCGCCCGCTTCAAGGCGGCCACGGCCGAGGTCCGGTTCCGTGCGATGTGGGCCCCGATCTACGTCGATGACGTGGTAGTCGAGCCGGTCTCGCGGCCCGAGGTGGCACAGTGGGCCGATCGGGTCTACGCGACCATGCCGCCGGTCGACGTGGCGGCCGTGCCCCGCGCAGGGCGATATCTGCGGCGCACGCTCGAAAAGCTCCGCCGCGGCGAAACCGTGCGCATCGTGATGCTCGGCGACAGCGTGGCCAACGACACGGGCAACTCGGCCTACGACGTGCTGATCGAGCGGATGTACCCGGGCGCGCGGGTCGAGCTGATCACCTCGGTGCGCGGCGGCACGGGCTGCACGTACTACCGCGACGAGAACCGGGTGAAGCCCTACGTGCTCGACTACGAGCCCGACCTGCTCGTGATCGCCGGGATCAGCCACGCCAGCGACGTCGAGGCGGTCCGCAGCGTGATCCGGCAGGTCCGCGCGGTCCGGGACCCGGATATTCTGCTGCTATCCGGCGCGGTCTCGCCGCCCATGGACCTCGCAACGGCGTTTCGGCACCTGCCGGAGCGGCAGCGGCGCGAGCAAATCCGCCGGGCGGAGGGCTACCGGCCGGGCCTGGCCAAGCTCGCCGAGCAGGAGAAGGTCGCGTACCTCGACATGCGGCACTTCTGGAACGCCTACGTCGAGAAGATCCGCCGCCACCCCATGTGGCTCCGGCGCGATCACGTTCACGCCAATGCCCGGGGCCGCCAGGTGCTGGCGCGGGTCCTGGAGGCGTATTTCGCCCCGCCGCGGAAGCGACCCGAGACGGCTACTCCGGCAGGATAATCTCGTCGAGCCAACCCCGCCGCAGGGTCTTCACCGCGCCGACGAACTGGTCCCAGCTCACCGGCTTGGTCATGAAACCGTCGACCCGGAGCCCTTGGCCCGTGAGGATCGCCCGGTGGACCTGCGAGGCGGTGAGCACCACGACGGGGATCCCTTGCAGCTTCTCGTCGGCGCGGATCTGCGTGAGCACCTCGCGCCCGTCGAGCTTGGGGAGCTGCATGTCGAGCAGGATCAGGTCGGGCCGCGGGGCGCGCCGAAAAACCCCCTCGCGCCGCAGGAACGTCATCGCTTCCTCGCCGTCGCGCACCAGGCTCACGCGGCACTTCACGTCGCCCTGCTCGAGGGCCTCGATGGTCATGCGGGCGTCCTCGAGGTCGTCTTCGACCAGCAAGATCTCCATCGCCCGTCCCACGGTCTCGCGACTCATGGCTGAACCCCCCTGTCGTCGGGCCATGCCTAGCACTCATCCTCGTCCCGTATTTTACTCGCCGACCCGGGACTGAAAAAGATGCCCTCTACTCTCCGTCTATCGTGCGCCGCACGCCGATTTGACTGCGCCGAAGCTGGACGGCGTGCTCCTGATGCCCCGGTTCCGCGGCCAAGGGCGTCTCTACGATAGACGGCTTCAGTTCTCGGCCGGCTGTTGCTCCGGCGGCTGCATGACCACGTCGGCATGCAGCGAGAGCACGTTCTCGGTCATTTGGGCGTCGAGCGTAAGCCCGCGGAGCCAGGTAAGGGGCGGGGCCACGTAGCCGGCCGGGGGGCGAGAGGGGAGCAGCCGGCGCGACTCGGTCCCTTCCAGGGCGGTCGAGGTCCAGCGCTCGCCGCCGGGCGTTTGGCGGAGCACGTACTCGCCGCCCAACGGGCAGACCAGCTTGGCGTCCAGCAGGAACTCGGCTGCCTCGCGGCAGTCGGCCGGGGGCACGTGAAGCTGCTGGTCCAAGGCGTGCAGCAGGCGCAAGTTGCCCACCGAGGTCTCCCGGGTTCGCTTGTAGCCCCAAGCGTTCAAGAAGCCGGACATTTCCGCCGCGGTCGGGTCGGCCACGCGGAGCCAGAGCTGGGCGGGGCGCTCGGCCTCGACGTACTCTAACTGCGGCGTCACCCGGGCCAAAACCTCGGGATGGAGTGAAAACACCGTGTAGGGCCCGACCTGGCGCCGCCACAGGCCCAGCGCGTTGCGGGAATAGCCGTTCGGGTCGGCCGGGCCCGGGACCTGCACGTCGAGCAGGCGCAGCAGCCCCATCTCCCCGACCGTGCCCAGGTAGCCGATCAGCCAGTCGCGGAGCCGGGCAATCGAGAGCAGATCGGAGCCGATGGCGTCCATCGACACGCGCGAGTCGACCAGCCCGCCGAAGATGCGTTGGCTCGTAAGCACCACCTCGCCCGAGATCAGGTCGCCCTCGACCGGGGCCAGTCGCGAGTTTTGCGGCGGCCCGGCCCAGCGGGCCAGCGTCTGGTAATGCTCGGTGAGGAAGGGGCTCAGTTGGGCGTCGATCACGACCCGCTCGCGCCCCGCAGACAGCTCCTCGCGCCCGATGCCCACGATGGTCGGGTCCATGCGCCCGCCCCACTTTTCCCGGTAAAGCTCGACGAACCGGCGGTACGCCGTCTGCTCGGCCTTGGTGATGCGCCCGACCGGCACGTCGGGCACGGGCAGCATGGCCCCGCGCCGGCCGCGGCGGCTGTCGTGGACTTCACCCCCTTCAAGCACTGCGCGGCTGCCGTCGGGGCGCGGCCCGAAGTGGTCCGGCAGTGCCTCGGCCCGCATCAGATTGTCGATCGACCCGGCCGGCTTACCCTCGCAGGCCGCCGCCAGCGTGCCGAGCTCAACCAGCTCGACGTCGGCCTCAGCCTGGAGGCGCCGGGCCATCTCGATGCGGTAGTGCGGGCCGGTGAAGTTGCGGAAGAACTCGTCGGAGAGATAGACGAACACCACGTCGTCCCGCGAAAGGGGCATCAGCGTGCGCGCGTGCGCAAGGCCCGGCGACCCGCCGAGCGACTCCTTGCCGGAGGCCGTCTCGAAAAACCGCTCTACCAGGTGTCGCGACGTGCAGACGAAGTGGTAGTCGCCGTCCACGGCATAGTAGGACCGCACTCGCCCGTCGGGCGAGCTGAGGTACGAGACCTCGTGGCCGGCGATGGTGACGGTCTCCTCGGTCACGCGGCCGGCGGCCAGGCGCGCGGTGCGCTGGCCGGTGATCGAGCCCCCGAGCACGGTCGAGCTATTGGCCAGGAACAGAAAGCCGTAAGCTGCGCCGTCGCGGAAGAAGAGGTCGCTGCCGATGATGGCGACGTCGGCGACGACCGTGGGACCCAGGAGCCGGGTCATCGCGGTCTGCTTGAGCACGAGCTGCTCCTCGGTCTTGGCCTTGATGCCGCGGCTCAGTCCCCGGCCGGCCAAGAGATTGCGCAGGTCGCCGCCCCAGCGCTCCAGCGTGTCCTGCATCCAGAGGAAGTTCGCGTAGTTGCCGAAGCGGACGTAGAAGCACTCGACCGGCACCCGGGCGGCGATCGGCTCGATCTCGACGCCCTCCGGGGCCGGCGGATACTGAAGCGCCTCAAGCGGCGGCGCCTCGGGCAGCGGCAGCTCGGCCGGCAGGTGCAAGTTGTTTAGCCCGAGGATGCGGTCCTGCTGCATGGCCACGCGGATCTCTTCGGTGCCCAGCATCAGCCCGACCTCTTCGCGGAGCCGGTCCTGCCACGATTCGGTCTGTTTGCGCTCAGGCAGATTCAAGCTCAGGCGCCGCGCCAGCGTGGTGGTCAGGTAGTTCTCTACGAATGGCGGGTAGTCGGGCTCGTTCTGGAGCAGACGGGGGCGGGCCGTGTAGCGCTCCCACCACTCGTCGAGCAGTTCGCGGTGGCGATCCGGGTCGCGATGCGGCTCGATCTTCAACCGCAGCGCGGCGCCGGCCCGGAGGGTCAACTCCAGCGGGGCCTCGCCCTGAAACAAGAAGAGGATCGTGGCCCGCGGCGGCCGGTCGAGCGCACCGCGGATGATCCCCCCCACGCCCGGCGGCACGACGGAGCGCTGGCCGAGTACCGGCGTGGCCTCGAGGATCTCGGTGGCCAGCTTGGTCAGCTCCGGGGCGTAGACGGCCGGGTACAGCGCCCGGCCGCTGCGCTCGCTCAGGCCCAGGCCGTCGACTCCCAGGACCTCGGGCAGCTCGTCGCGGGGCACGCTCAGGGTGATCCGGCCCACGCCGAAGCGCCCGCCGGTTACCGCTTCGGCATCGCGCAGACGCACCTCGGCCGCGGCCATGGCAGCGAGCAAACCGACGGCCAAAAGCGCGGCAGCCGACCGCGCCACGAATCGAGCGTAGGGGCACATGATGGGAGACCTCAAACGTTGGAGGGTGGGTGGAGTTTGACGCAGGGTGCCAGGGACGGCTTGTCCGCCCCTGCGACGCACGGCAGCGGCAGGCAAGCTGCCGCTGGCACCCGTGCTTTAGCTGGACAGGACTCAATAAGTGGATCGGGGTTTGCGTATCGCCTTATTATACGCCGCGGGCACGCGGGCTTCGCCCCGGCGACTTCGGCGGCGCCGCCGTGACGTAACTCCTTGCCCGACAAGCACTTACGGGGCCAGGTCGCTCTCCGCATAGGCGCATGCCGCCTGGAGAAAGGCCCCGGTGCCCCAGGTGAAGGTCCCCGTGGGCCGGGCCAGGTGGCCCTCGGGGCCGCTGCTGGGCCCGGTCCCCGCCGACACGCCAACCACCCGGCCCTGCTCGTCGACCTGGCGGGCCAAGCCCACCCACGCGCGGCGGATCGCGTCGGTCCACGGCACGTCGATGAGCTTCCGGTTGCGGCTCTCGGCCAGGCCGTAGAGAAGCATCGCCGAGCAGGAGGTTTCCGGATAGCGCTCCGGGTCGTCGAGGATCGTGCGCCACAGGCCGCTCTTCGGATCCTGGAGCGGCACGATGCCCCCGAGCTGCTTCTCGCACAGCGCGACGAGCCGCCGGTAGGCCGGGGTGCCGGGCTGTTGGCACTTGAGCGCCTCGACCAGCGCGAGCACCACCCAGCCGTTTCCGCGTCCCCAGAAGGACGGCGTGTGCTCGCCGCTCCGCTCGTCCCACATCGGAAGAGAACGCGACAATCTTGCCGACCCTGAAGGCATACGGAAGGAGACGAACGCCCTGGCCCAGGCGCTTCACAAACGATTTATTGAGAGATACGGCACGGTGATCTGCCATGGGATACACAGGAACATCTTCGGGAGACCCTATTACTTGAGGGATTCCACAGAAATCAACAGATTCAAAGAGGCGGGCGCCCACGTCGACAAATGCACAGCCGTTGTTGGCCAGGCTGCAAGATGGGCTGTCGAGATCCTCTTTGAAGCCGGCAGGCTTCAATAGACTCGATGACTTCGGTGACCTTGCGCTCGGCGGCGACGAGGTCGCTAATCCCCCCGGAATCTCAGAGCTCACAGCCACGTCTGCCGCAAGCTGGCGGGGGGCTTTCTTTCGTGCGGTTGGACCTGCTGGCCCACAACGGCCTGCTGGGGCCAGTCGAGGAGGGCAACCGGGCCCGAGGCCGGACCGACCCACATCATTGGGCGCGTCGAAGCGCCTCGCTGCAAGCACCACCCATCAAGTAAAACGCGGCGTCGCTGCCGCTCCCTTTCCTAGACCTCCCAGCCTGCCCGATACTCGCGCTTCACGTACCGGTTGATTTCGGCGTTGTTAGTGCTCGCCATCTTCTCGACGTCCCATTCGATCTTGCTGCCCTGCCCGGCGAACTGAGCGAGATGGCCGGCCAGCGCGATGGACGTCAACGGTGCGGCCGCCTCGGGGAAGTTCGACGCGGGCGTTCCGCCGTTGCGGATACACCAGTACAGGTCTTCGATGGGACCGCCGTGTGCACGGGGCAAAGTCGGCTCAGGCGGCGGGAACTTGTCGTGCTCGAATGGCGGGATCAGGCGCCCGTCGCTGCCGATCATTCCTTTGTCGCCGACGAACAGCGTGAACTCGCCGAACGGCCGTCCCGCCCTCTTCTCGGCTTCCTTCATGACCTCCGGTTTCAGATCCCCGTGGTCGTAGACGTAGCATTTGCAGGCGGCGAACCCGTTTCGTGCGGGGATGTGGTAGCAGACGACGTTGTTCTGCGGATACATCTCTTCGCTGCCGCCGGTGGTGTGGATACACTCGATCGTGAAGCGTTTGACTTCCCACAACCGCAGGGCCATGAACGGCACGGCGACGTGATGGCAGGCCATGTCGCCGATCGTTCCGGTGCCGAATTGCCGCCAACTTCGCCAGCTAAACGGGTGCAGCCCGTCGTGGTAATCGCGATACGGCGCCGGGCCGATCCATTCGTCCCAGTGCAGCCCGGGGGGCACCGGTTTGCTCTCCGGCCGGCCGCCGCTGCCGCCGAAGTTGCGTCCCAGGATTGTATGCGTCTCCAGAACCTTGCCGATCGCCCCGGCTGCCACGTATTCGGCCACGCGGCGGATTCCCTCCCCGCAGTACCCCTGGTTGCCCATCTGCGTGCAGACCTGCTTTTCCCTGGCGGCCTTGCCTAAGGCGTAGCACTCATAGATGTTGTGGGCCAACGGCTTCTGAGCAAAGGCGTGCTTGCCAAGCCGGATGGCCCGAATCGCCGCGGGCGCGTGATGATGATCCGGCGTGGCGATCAACACCACGTCCAAGTCCCGGTGGCACTCGTCCAGCATCTTGCGGTAGTCGTAGAAGATCTTCGGCTTGGCCTGATCCTTGACCTTGTCCTTCATCGTCCGGGCGATCGTGTTCTCGTCCACGTCGACGATGGCGACGAGGTTTTCGCGCAGACCGCAGTCCATGCTGTAGCCGCCCATGCCTCCCGCGCCAATCACCGCCACCCCCAGTTTCTCGTTCGGAGAATCCGCGGCGAGGATGGTCGGCGCGCCCCGCAGGCTCCATACGGCCGCCGCACCAGACGTCACGGCAGTCCGCTTCAGGAAGTCACGACGATTCAGATCTCGTTTCATGTTCGACTCCTTGCAGCAAAGAGGTTTTCCGGGCCCGCGAGTGCCAGCGCCGAACCCATCCTTCGGCGACTTGCCGTCCTGGTACTCGTTCCATGGTCTGATGATACGACGCCCGGGTCCCGCTTGGCTACAGGTCCGACCGCGTGATTCTCCGGATAGGAGAGGAACTTCCGGCAAGGGCTGAAACGTGTCAGCCGGTTTGAAACAACTGCGGTTCAGGATTTGTGTCGCGCGGGAGCCGCAGCACACGTGGCTTCGGTTGAGGGTCCTGTCTACTCACCAGTCCTGCGGGGCCTTGTGACCCCCCAGGAGACTAGGCCAGCCACCGATGCTGGAGCCCGGCGCAACGCGCCGAGTTCGCCCCCTCCGCTGTCACGAAGCGTCTGTTCGCAGACCGGCTCGGGCGCCTTCGCCGTCCGCCGCGAACGGCATTATCCAAGCCTCTGTCGTCGATTTGATAGCGCACTCGGCATGTTGGCTCCCCTGGCTCAGAGGCCCGGGAGGACGACGCTTCGCGGCCAGCTCACAATCGCCGGATATGGCCTGCCGGCACCTCTGGAGGGTGGTTTCACGGCCGGCTGGCGGGTCTCGTCCGCGCCACGTAGAATCTCGGCACGACTACGAGTGACCGTCACCGCGGAGCCGTCCTCGACCACACCGTTCAGTGGCGCACTCGATGTCGCCGCGGCGTTCAACGTGGTGGGGCACAGTCGACGTAGGTGCCGGCGCGCGGCCACGACACTCGCATCCGGTGCAGGACCCGCGCTTGCACGGGCTCGATCCAAGCTTCGGTTGCGTCCAAGGAGGGGGACATTGTGTGGCGTTGTCCCGAGTGCGGACACAACGGAGTGATCCGGAACTGGCAGGGAACGAAGTGGGATCAGACAGAGCAAGGCGGATTGCTCGGCTGATCCAGAATACGCGGCGCACATCGACCCGAAACGAACTGGGATGTAAGAAATGGCATCGTGCATTGTCTTCACCCGCGATTGACTGCCAGCGGAAACGGAGTCACCCCGTGGCCATGAAACCCAACCCGCCCGAGTGGCGGCCATCGAACGAGCTGATCCAGATGGAGGCTCAACTGTTTCCCGCCGGTTTCACGCTCCGGGATGAGGCGAACGCGATCGTGGCCATGGCGTTCCGTACCGTATCTCTTCTCCCAGATTCCCGCCTTTCACAGCAACCCCCCTGAGACTCCGCAAACTGGTCGGTCTGTAATGACGATTCGACCGACCCCTGAGGGGGTCCTGCTACCGTTAGCTTGAAAATCTGCGGGTTTGGCCGTTTGTGCGTGACGAAGGACGAGCAAGGCACATCCGGAACGCTCGTACTAACCCGCATGGAAACTGCACGCCTTCTCACCCATCAGCGGGCTCGGTGTCGGCAGTGGCGCGCTGTGCGGTGGCGGGGCCCGCCCATGAACGAACTCAGGCCGCCTTTTTGATCGGCTCGGTTTCCAGACTGACCGTGTGGATCAAATTGCCTTCGCCATCGTAGAATCGCACGGTGTCGTCGCCGACCATCCGACAGGGGACGGGAGGTCGAGCTTGGGTTCGAGAGATTCCCCGCAAGGTGACGGCAGCCTCCCGGGCATTTATCATGGGCCTATCCGGCCCTGCGGCGCTCGGCGACCACGCCCGGCCGGCCCACGAACGAAGTACGGTCCCTGACGCGGCAGTGGAGACTTTTCAGGATGTCTAGCAGAACGCTTCTACTGGCGTTGGCAGTTGCCGAGTGTGTCAAGCTCTCATGCCTGGCCGGCGAGCCACTGGTACACCCCCGGATGCACTTTGCGGACGCGGCCTCTGGCCGGGCATTCTCAAAGGACCCGGCCGTGGTGAAGTTCCAGGGCCGGTATCTGCTCTACTACTCCCTGCCGCCATACGAGGGCAAGCAAGCGAAAGGCTGGAACATTCGGGTCGCCGCCAGTGACAACCTTGTCGACTGGAAAAAAATCGGCGAGCTCACTAACGCGGGTGAGGCGGAGCGGAACGGCTTCTGCGCACCCGGGGCAATCGTTCTTGGCGGGAAGGTGCATCTCTTCTACCAAACCTACGGCAACCGGGAGAACGACGCGATCTGCCACGCCTGGTCTGAGGACGGCATCCGGTTCACTCGGAACTCGACGAACCCGATCTTCCGGCCCACCGGCGACTGGAACTGCGGCCGGGCGATCGACGCCGACGTGATCGAGCACGACGGCCGGCTGCTGCTCTATTGGGCCACCCGCGATCCGGCTTTCAAGATTCAGATGCAGGGCGTGGCGGCCGCGCCGGTCGATAGCGACTTCGCCCGGGACAAGTGGACGCAGCTCAACCCGGGCGGCCCGATCCTCAGGCCCGAGCTCCCCTGGGAACGCCGCTGCATCGAGGCGGCGGCGATGGCCAGACACGACGGGCGACTGTACATGTTCTATGCCGGGGGCTACAACAACGAACCGCAACAGATCGGCGTGGCCGTGAGCGCCGACGGGGTTCACTTCACGCGATTGTCCGACGACCCTTTCCTCCCCAACGGGCCTCCGGGATCCTGGAACTCCAGCGAGTCGGGCCACCCGTTCCTCTTCCAGGACGACGACGGGCAGGACTATCTCTTCTACCAGGGCAACAACGACCGCGGGCGGACATGGTATCTGTCGGTCGTCCCTGTCGTCTGGAAGGACGGCAAGCCAATCCCGGCACCCGAGAGGCTACCCGGGCGATGAAGAACAAGCGGGCAGGACCAGGCAGTTCAACCAACCTCCTTCTGACCGGTCCGCCCGGCTGCGGCAAGACGACCGTGGTGAAGCGGAGCGTCGAGCAACTCGGCCGTCTCCGCATCGCCGGATTCTACACGGGCGAGCTGCGGGATGCCGGGAGGCGCACAGGATTCGAGGCCGTTGGGCTGGGCACAGGGCGAACCGTGCTCCTAGCAGGCGTGCGCTCGAAATGCCGTATTCGGGTGGGGCGCTACGGCGTCGAGCTGCCCCAGTTCGAGGGACTGCTGGCCGCGGAGTTCCGACGGCCTTTGGTCGACGTGGATCTGGCGGTCATCGACGAGATAGGCAAGATGGAGTGCTACAGCTCATTGTTCGTCGAGATCGTACGCGACCTGCTCGACGGCCCGGTGCCGTTGCTGGCGACGGTGGCACAAGAGGGGGCTGGGCTCATCCGTGACGTGAACGGTCGAGCAAATGTCGAGCTGCTCACCGTGACCGTGGCCAATCGCGATTGGGGCCGTGAAACTGAGGCCAGTCGGCGGCGGAAGTCGATGCGGTGGCGATTGCCAGCACCAGCGACAGTATGACTCTCATTGCACGAATCTCCTTGCGCGACGTGCCGCGGACAACTACTTCGGCGTCGCCTCGCAGTGAGGGTAGCGGTAGTCGGCGCGATCGTTCGTCGACACTTTCCCGGTGGACCCGTCCTCCAACGTGTAGAGATAGAGCGAGGGGCTGGCGTGATAGACGATCGCCGCTTCGTCGTTCGTCCAGCGCGGATAGGCGAACCAGCGATTCGCCCCCTCCTCGTTGGCAAACGGCTTGGCATTCGTGATCGAGGGCTTCTTCGCGTCGAAGTCGGCGACGTAGAGCGTGCGTCCGGCGTCCTTGTACTGGAATCCCTTCTGGTACTCGAAGCAGACCTTGGTCTCGCTCGGCGAGACGCTGACGCGATCCAGCAGCCCCTTGGTGGCCAGCTCGCAGTCGATGCGTTCGAAGCGGGGCTCCCCGCCGGGATTGGGCGTCATCAGGAAGTAGCCCCAGCCTTGCTTCGGGTGTGCCGACTGCACGAGAATCCTGCCGTCGGTGAGACACGTGTAGCCCCAAGTGTGGTAGCTCTTATCCGTGAGCGCGACCTCCTGGCCGGGTTTGTTGCCCATCTTGCTCGCCATCACGTAGAAGCTGACCTTCTCCGGGTGCTTCCGGTTCCAGATGGGCGTGTTCGTTCCGTCGCGCGTCCAGGTCTGGTTGAAATCCGTGTGTGTGCCGTCGGTGAGCTGGTGGAAGCCCGTGCCGTCAACGTTGATGACGCAGATCGCGGTTTTCCAGTTCGTGACGACCGGGTCGTTCTTCAATCGGCGAAAGAAGACGAGCATGTCGCCGGTCTTCGACCAGGACGGTTTGAAGTCCTGGTGCCCGGTGGTCAACGGCTTGCCCTCGGGCGTGCCGTACTCGCCCACGTGGATTTCGCCGTTGACGAAGTACGATCCCCTGTAGCCCGTGCTCTTCACCTCTTTCTTGCCGCTCTTGCCGCCGTTTTCCGCCAACAGAGCCGCAATCTTTGGACGGGCCGCCTTGATCTTCTCGAGATCCAGCTCCAGTTTCAGGGCCCCGCCGATCGCCTCGTAGAGTCCTTTCAACTCCTCGTTCCATGCACCGCTTACCGTGCCCAGCGGCGTCTCGGACCTCTCATTCCGGACGTTGACGTCCGCCCCTTGGTCCACCAGAGCCTTGACGATCTCGATATGCCCGAAGAACGCCGCCATGTGCAGCGCCGTCGAGCCGTCCTTGTTCTGGACGTCCGGCTTGGCCCCTTTGCCCAGCAGCAGTCCGGCAGCGTCGCTTTGCCCGGTAATCGCCGCGGCCATCAACGGCGTCACGCCGATCGACGGCGCCTCAGCGTTCACGTCCTTGCCCGCCGCCAGTTGCTGCTCGATGGCTTCCAGGTTGCCTTTGGCGGCGGCCGTCCAAATATCGACTGTCTGTTCCGAAGCCGCCGAGGGCAGCCCTCTCACACCGAATCCCGCAAGCAAGACGGTTACCAATACAAGCGCGCTAATGCGTTTCATCGAAACTCTCCTTCCTGACACGGAGCAAATACCTGCGATCTTCCCCAGGCCAGGCCGAGATCCGGGGCGCCGCGTCCTATTGCCGATCCGGCGCCGACAGGAGCTTCTTCATTCCTTCTCCGAGGGCATGGCCGATCAGAAAGTAGCTTTCCGCGTTTCCGTACCAGTGATGGCCGTGACCTATGTTGGGGGATAGCTCGCGCGGTCGGGCGAACTCCTCAGTCATGACAAACAGCGCGTTCTCGATTCTCTCTGCCCCCCTCTTCTGGGCTTCGCGGAATGTCTGCATGCGGCTACCTGGCTTTGCGGCGCCGCCGTTGCCCAGTTCACCAATGATAATGGGAAGCTCCGGCGATTTGAATTCCCGGCGGATGTCCGCTGCCAGGTTAACCAGGTTGTCGGCGTATTCGGGCACGGCCGGCTCGGTACACATGTCGTTCCAGCCCTGCATCCAGACAAAGCCTCGGATCTCGTATTCTTCGTCGCCCAGCGCCTCCAGGGCGTCGTGAATCTCCTGGATCATCTGCGTATAGCAGGGACCAACTTCACCCGACGAACTTGGCGGCCGGAAGTCCTTGTAGAGACTCTTGCCACCCCAGGCTGTCTTGATCAGCAAGACCGGCTCCTCGAGGAAATCGCCCATCACATGGCCGAATTGAAGCTCCGGCCCGATGTGGCTGCTCCCGCCGTAACCGGTGTAACCCACGGTCAACCCGCCTTTGCGAACCGTGCCTCTGACTTTGAAGCTGATTTCGACATCGCTCCTGACGACCCATTTTCCGTCGGCATCTTTCAGGTGGCGCATCTTGTCCTTGCTTGCGGAATGCTCCGTCGACCAGACGAGATTCCCTTTGCCTCCGTTGTAGTACCTCGGATGGTTCATCGATACGACGCCCTGGCCTTCCATGTTCGACTGGCCGGCAAGGATGAACACCTGCACGGTCTTTCCTTCATCGGCTGCTGAAGCGGGTGCCGTGCCGAGAGTCAGCGTCGTGCAGGCCAGCGAGGTCAGTATGGCCAAGCGTGAATTGATTCGATTTGCCATTGTTCGTCCCTCGTTTCAGTCTCAGGTAATCCAGCCCAAAGATGTGGTTCCCCGCGTGGGTGTCTCTTGACTTCTCGTTGTGGCCGACGGCGGTGGCTTTCAACACGTGGGTTCCCTTGTCGAGATGCACAGTTCCCAGCGAGATCTCGCCGGTCGTGGTGACCTTGGGGTCATACAGATCGATGGGCTTGCCGGTCGTCTTGCCGTCAACGGCGATTTCAAAGATACCGTAGTCGCCGGCCTTGGTGAAGACCGCGATCAGTTCGTACTCACGCGATTTCGGGACGGCGAACTCCATCTCGATGGATTCGCCCTGCTTTCCTTGGGTCCAGATCGGTTGGCTGTTCCCGCTCCAGCGGCCTTCTCTGTAGGAAGCCATGTTTTGGATCCAGTGCCGGCCCGATCCAATACGCAGGACCTTCAGGTGCTCGCCCTCGATGGCTTCGGGACGAGAAGATGCAGCGGCAGGAAGATGAAGAGGGGGGATTAGAGGGTGGCGAGCAGCTTTTCTAGGGCGGTTCGGTTCGGGTGGGCGATCGCGGGGGAACGGCCCTGGGGGGGCGAGGGATCGGAGGCGCCGAGCCAGGAGAGTTGGGGCAGGTAGGGCTCGGGGGCGACAGGGGCTTGCGGCTCACGGCTCGGCGCGGCGGTCATCTCGCCGCTCAACTCGGCCAGCGCCGCGTCGTGAAGGGCGGCGCGGGCGACCGGCGCGCCGGCTGGTGCTTCTTCCGGGCCGGGCAGCGGCGCGGCCGCGGGCGCGGTGATGAGCTTTAGCGCCGTCGTGGGATTCGTCGCGTTGTCCCGTACGAAACCGAAATCGACGGCGTTGACCCATTGGTCGCGGTTGTAGTCGGCAAAGTCGTCGAGGGGAGCCGGGATCACGTACGGGTTGTGCGGGTTGTCGCGCACCGCGCCGGAGTCGACCGCGTTGACCAGGGCCGCGTCGCCGAAATTGCCCA
>Ga0180438_10001312_pt1 | contig 44265 bp, 56 predicted proteins | sample SS_ome_12_FD_132455 | JGI IMG/M metagenome (GOLD analysis project Ga0180438, IMG submission 132455) | Hypersaline lake sediment archaeal communities from the Salton Sea, California, USA - SS_3_D_2 metaG | ecosystem: Environmental > Aquatic > Non-marine Saline and Alkaline > Hypersaline >...
CGATAACATTTACCATTCCTTCTAATTTATGAGCAGAACAATATAATCCCGTCTTCTTGCCTTCTATATTAAAGAATGGTCGAATATTACACCCTTCGTGAGTACAAGTTTTATGGATAACATTTATCATTCCTTCTAATTTATGAGCAGAACAATATAATCCATTCTTCTTACCTTCTATATTAAAGGCTGGTTGTTTATTACACCCTTCGTGAATACACATATATATTAATATCCATTAAATCAGTCTTTAAGTGAATAATCGATCTACACATCGTAAACTTATAGTACAAAGTTTGCCACGTAAACTGGTTTAAGGATACAACCTATACATAACTATCAAATAACCATGTCTGCTGTACTCCTATCGAACGAATTCTCATCTGCGAATGTTTCCTTCACCGAGCCTAAGAAGAACCAAATGGGTGGTCACAATGTACTAATTAATTACAATCATAATGGTAGGAGTGGACCTCTTATTATTCAGACACCTCGTCTTCGTGCTCCATTTGGTGCTGATCGCCAGGTACCAGACGGTGGCGGTCCAGTTCGTTATACATTAAATCTTTCTGTTAATAATGATGGTGTTACTGGTCAGTTTTTTGAGTTTATTAAGGGTCTAGAAGAAACTGTTCTTAATGCTGGTGTAGATCTATCTGAGAAGTGGTTTGGTAAGAAGAAATCTAAGGAAGTAGTAGCTGAACTAATGCGTTCTGTTGTAAAGTATCCAAAAGAGAAGGATAAGTATGATCCAACTATTAAGATTAAGCTTCCTTACAACGATAAGGGTGCTCAGTTTAATGTAGAAGATGAGAAGAAGAGTCCTATCAATGTTTGGCTTGATGGAGAAATTGATCTATCGGCCATTCCAAAGGGATCTGAAGTTATTGGTGTTATTCAGTGTACTGGTGTTTACTTTATTGGAAAGTCTCAATTTGGAATCGGATTTAAGATGCTAAAGGCTCGAGTATATCAGGGCAATCTACTACGAAATATTGATATCGTTGACGACGAAGAAGATGCTGAAGGTGATTCTTATGAGGATTACTAAGAATCTACTATAATTAGTAGATTATGAAAAATAGCATAAATAAAATCAACCTGTTTTAAACTATCGGGTTCTTCATTAAAACCTTTAAATAAAAATCGTAATATGTTGATCTTATAGTTAATGGTGCTATTATTTGTGTAAGATTTATTTAAATCTATCATATACATGTATTTTTTGGTCTGATCATAAATAATCTTATTAAAATCATACGGAATACTTATACTATTATTTTTATAGTAAAATAATTCATTATAATTATTCCTTAATAATTCTAGTTCTTCCAATGGACAATGTAATTTAGTAGAACTTAGTAGTTCACTTAAAGAATCTACCATTACTTATTAATTTACGTTTTCTTTACGTTAATTTACTAAATTATAAATTAAAATATAATTCGTTGGTGATTTAAAGTTTACAATTTGTTTAACTTTATCATCATTGATTTCTACGCATGTATCATTACTTACTTTAACATAATTGTAATGACCAAGTTCCTTTGTACCAATATGATTTATTATACCGGTTAGTGTGTATTTATTAATTTTACCAGCTATGCACAATTCGATATGTCTGGTATAATCAAACTCTGAATTTATTTTATGATCAGCAGTATATCTATTAATAGAAAATATTAAATTTTTAGGCCATTTAATAATTTTATTTTTAACTTCTGTCTTAGTATTACACTTACATATTTCACATTCTACTTCATCGAGAGTTTCTTTCTCGAATATTTTCATTAGTGAGGACTGTAAAGTGGTGGTTGTTGGAGTAATATATAAGTTTAAATTGGTGAAGTTTTCTTTTTTCTCTCTTTTATTTTTACATACAGAACACTTATAAAGTTTTTTGTGTATACCAGTAAAATGTTCTATAGAAGATTCATCTTCTTTTTCGAATAAATCTAAAAGTTTAGTATAAATTTCACTCGCATCATTTTGTTCATTTATATTAATTGTTTGACCTAACTTTTCTTGTAAACAAATTAAAAATTTCCTGAGACTTGATGAATCTACTATTTTTTTTATCAAATTTAAAAGTTCTTCATCGTTGTACTCTTTACTTTTAATATGTTTCATGAAACTTTCGTTATTTAAAAATAATTGTAAAACTGTATTGATGTAACATGTGTTTCCAAAATTATTTAATAGCATTATTAAACTATTAGTATACAAATATGTTAAAATGATTTTTTTTAACGCTTAATTACGACATTAAAATGACTTAAGTTTAAATATATAGTAATTAATAAAATGTCTTACAGAAGACAAGCCGTATCTAAAGCCCTAGATAAAGTATTCGACGACTCTATTACTCGAATTAATATAGAAAAAGGTATTTTTAATTTTACTATTAAAATTTGTAAAGAAAAATCAGAACCATTATCGTGGAAAAATGCTTTTTTTGTTAGAGAATACTCTAAAACTGCAAGAAAAGTAACAGCAAATTTAACATACACGCCTAATGCACCACAGGTAATACAAAGAATTAACGATGGTATGATTAAACCAGAAGAACTAGCTAGTTACAGTCACCAAGAGCTACATCCTGATTTATGGGCGGAACAAAAACTTAAAACTATGGCTCGCCACATTAATACAAAACCAGAACAAGAACATGATGGTTTCTTTAAATGTGGTAAATGTAAGACTTACAAGACAACTTATACACAGGCACAAACTAGGTCAGCTGACGAACCAATGACTACATTCGTTACATGTCTAAACTGTAATAATGTTTGGAAATTTTAATATAAATATTAACTAATGAGTGAAAAGAGAAAATTAATAAAATTGTATGATGATTTTATAAGTTCTTTAGATCTAACCGATATTAGCCAGTACAAACTGTACAAACTGGCTACAGAAGTAGACAATAAAATCGATAATAAATTAAAAACTCTTTTTTTAATATCTTTGTTTTGTAACGTGTTTTATCATATTTATGGAACCAGAAAAGGGCAATTAAAGAAAAAATTAGAGTTTACTCCAGTTATAAGATGTAAAAACTATACTATTTTCACGTATGATGATGATAAAACAGATATTTTATTAAAAGATCTTACAACTTTCTTTAATACAGATGCAACTAATCTATTGCCTATTACTGGTTTAATACTACAAGATTTAAATAATATGAAAGTGTATATGAAATAATGAATTTTATAGAAGAATACTTTAAAGGATATTTCTTAAATAGTAGAAAACATTTTCCAGAAACATTTAATAGTAATATCGCATTTGTTAATATATTAGCATTTGGTCTCACAAGTCTTATTATGTTTTTCTTTTATGAACCTCTCGGGTACTTATTTTTCTTGATACTCATGACTTCATCAGAGGCCGACGCTAATATTTCTGGAAACAGTCTATGTAATAAAATAGTTCAGAAAATAGATATTCTCGTTATAGCTATAACAATTTTAGTTTTGTTTTCTAAAACTAGTTTGTTGTACTGTTTATTACTAATTCCAATTATTCTAGTACATCACTGGAAACGTGATGCTAAAGACCCAGAAGAGTACGAAATTAAAATGAATATATGGCATTTTTTTGCATCAATCATATCAATTTTAGCTATTACACTTTATTCTCTACAGAACACTTAAATCGAATATGATAGTGATACCATTCAGAACTTTTACATCTTAACTTACACTTCGAACAATTTAGATATGACCTATTTTTGTAATCTCTTGATAAGTAGTCAAATTTATCCCATAGTTTGATATCTTCTCTAGATAATAAAATAGTTGTACAATAATAACAATGTATATATCCCTGAAATATTACAGGTAAACACAGTTTACTCTTACATTTTTTACATCTCTTCTCAAACTGTAAAAAGTCCCGCGAGACTTGATGGATAATCAACTTAGATTCATGGGGTAAAAACTCAATTATTGTTGATAATATGTCTAAATTTTCGAAAATAGACATTTTCTAAGGTATACTCCTAATTTCTTTAGGTATTTTACTAGTCGTAAATTTACGACATTTTATATACCCTAAGAATTAAAAAATTATTTATATGAACTGTCGATATACAGACCAGCAACAATGGAAATTCTTGGTGACGAGTGTATTACTATCTCGCGATCAGCTCCTCGGGACCATAAGGGAGAAATATCTTTTGATGTGTGCTATAAAGACACTATTAAGAGATATCCAATTTCTTTCTTCTTCGATTGGAAAGATCAGTCTGTAACTCACGATCATGTTACTCAGTGTATCAATGATTGGATTGATGTTGCTAAAAAATTTCCTAAGAATCGCCGAAGCTGTATCTGTTGCAAGTGTAGAGCTAAGAGAGGTAGGGTTATGTGCACTACACATGAAAAGATGTGGGGTGATGTTGTCTACGCAGAGGACTCTGTGGAAATGGATTAAAAACAAAAACAAAAACATGAATTTGGTTCCTTTCGAGGAACTTTAAATTCTATGAAGAAGCATGATTCTTTATCACGGTACAAGTATTAATTCCATGATCAGTATTTTAAATGATGGGTTTAGGTTTGACCAATCGGGTAAGAACTGGGGATCTACATATGGAAAGGGTATATATTTTACACCAAATTATAAAACAGCTAGATGTTACGCTGGGACAGATGGAGTTGTATTAAGTTTTGATATTGAGGTTAAAGACTATCACTTACTACCAAAACTTAAAAGTCCATCATCTAAGAAACAAAAATATTACACAAAATGGTTAATTACTCCAGATTTTGACGAATATATAATGTTGTATTAAAGTAATGATAAACGTTTTTCACCAATGGATAGATGATCTATCAGACGAAAGCATACTTTACCTAACTAATGAACTATGGGGTGAAAATGACTTTAATGGTTTTAATATAGAATATCTTAAAAAATGTTTTAAATCATCACGGCGCGTATATGATTTCTATGTAACATATTTCGTAATAGGTGACTAGTAAGTATGTAAATAAAAAATAATTTACGACATTTTTATAACCGTAAAAATCTGAGCGTTATTAAAGTTGTAACCAATGTTCGTCAACATGAGCTCTGTTATTGCACAGTCGAAGAAGATCTACAACTTTGGATATAAGAAGAAGGAACGCGTTAAGGTTTATGCGCGAGTTCATAAGAAGGATTCTACCCTAGTTAGTGATTGGTTGGAGTCCTTCTACGACGAGTACTAAGTACTAAGTGGATCAAATAATAATAATAAAAAAAAGTATCTTCGGATACACAAAAACAACGTGAACAGATCGAACAAAGTCAATGTTTAAGCGTCCCTGGGCTGATTACAAAGATGATGAGGAACTTCCTCCACTTCCATGGGACTTGGTTACAATCAAGTCAAAACCTGAAGTAGTCAAACCAGTAAACAACAAATTTTGGCTTTTAGGTCTGGAAGAAGACTCTGAAGAGGAGTTCGATGAAGACTATTGTATCGGCTGCGAAACAGGAGCAGACTGTGAATCTGCTCACACCTGTTGTAAATAAATTTACGACTATAATAAAAATATAAAAATATAAAAACATTACGAGTTGGGGTGGTAGGCGTCGAAGACCACCAAAAAATAATTCACTAAAACCGGTTCTTTACCCCGTACCTTACGCGACTGGACACCTCAATAAAGGTGATTCACTGGTTGGTTTCTGGTCAATAAACCAAGTCTAGCACGCTTAAGAAAACCTATTTTGTTCTCGTGCTGGGAGAACAATACGCCGAGCTCCGAAGGTCGCGATAAACCAAATAGTGGCATACTCATTCGTGAGTTGTAAGCCCACGTTTATGATATTTATCTATAAGCACTGGATCAATATAGGAATCTCTACAAACTTTTGGTGTATTACCTAATTGTATGGCTGTAAATTTTATAGACTCTCTAATTTTATTTAATGCATCTTTTTCATTTTTAGGATTACCAAAATTAGACAATTGTTCTTTAAAAATTTTATTTGCGCTATAAGTTCTAAGATCTTTAGCTGTAAAGTCTTCTCCAAGATGTTCTTTTATAAATTGATTAATTTCGCACGATGTAATGGGTATAAACTCACGTTCTCTCTCATAACAGAAAAGTCTTTCATGTTTAGTCTTCCTCATTTTGTCAATAAAATTTTTAACTCGAATACTCTTAATATGTTTAGAATGTTCTACTCCTTTCTTACCCGTAAAGTTTAAAAAGTATTCCGAGTCTATAATTTTAAGATTAGTTTTACGCAGTGTTGTAATTCCACACGTTCCATTTTCTTCGAAGTATACTTCATTACCAACTCGAATATTTAATAACATTAATAACTTGATGATATTTGCTACCACACACTCAAATGATAAATCTTTTCTCCGAATTAATTTATCTAAAAGTTCATCAAATTCTTTGTATTTTCGACTTAGTTTATTCATCGTCTTATACTTTAGTTCGGTTGTGTGTTTTATCCAATCTGGATGATAAATTCTTTGTTCTCTATCCTTAGAATCTCTACCTATAACCTGAACCTTTGATTTAGAATCTTTAGACACTTTAACATTTTTCCAATTTGGAGGTATCTTAAGAGAATCTATCCTAATAAAATCTTGTTTACTGGGTTGTGGTACAAATTTAGATTCTATTAATTCATAATAGTTATCCATTTAAAGATTAATAAATATTATATTATAAAATGATTAAACGGTGGATTATCAACGTGATTGATAGGTCCGGTTCTATGAGACAGCTGAAAGATACTGTGATTAGTGAATACAATTTATTTTTAAATGAAACAAAACAAAATATTAATGATATAAGATGGACATCAATTTTGTTTAACAATGAAGTTAACGTATTAAATGATGATTCTATTATGAATATTTTAGATTTACAAGATACAGATTATTCACCAACCGCAAGCACATCTTTATTAGATGCGATTGGTCACGCATGCCGCAAAATTGTAGACAATACGGTAGAATATAACGATATTGTTATTAACATTTTTACAGATGGTATTGAGAATTCTAGCAAAAATTATACATATGTATCAATTAATGATCTATTAGAATCTATTAAAAATAAAGAGTCTTTAACTACAAACTTCTATTGTACTTCGGCTGAATCATTAGATGTTCCATCAAGAATACCCTCGATTGATACACAATATGTTAATGCTAACTTTCAGCAGTGTATGAGAGAAATGAGCTCAAACAGTCGGTCTATTCCAGAGCATGGGTCCACGCCGGTTAGCTGTCCTCAAATGAAGAGACCAAAATTAATTTAAAAAATAGAATTATTATAAATAAATGTATTATTCATTGGTAAACCCATTAACTAATAAAACCATTTTTTATAGAGTGGATGTTATAAACGATGGTTTTTTAGTAACATGTAATTACAGATCAAAAAGTATAAAAGCTTATTATAATAATTATGACAATATTCTAGTAAATATAAATAATGTAGATGCAGTTAGTATTACTGATACTAGTAAATATAACTTTAATGATATTAATCAGATATTTACCATGGTTGATGATATTATATACAAAAAAACAACTGTGGCTCAAAATATTGTATCTTAGTAAATATATAAATAAATTAACTAATCAATATGTATCTTATATCATAAGTTATTTATACTGATGATTTAACTTTACCCGCTAACCCTGAAAATGTTAATGCAAATTTGCTATCAGCACCAGCTTGAGCTATTATAGTTTTTGTATTAATTCCACTTAAAAATTGATCATCGCTATTTGTAGACGCACCTGGTATAGCAGAGAACACATAGTTTATATCAATGGGTGTTGCAGTCTTCGGATCATTTGTTATAAATTCGAAAATCTTTGTAGAAGAATTGTATGTTCCATAAACTAGTTTTCCATCACCGTCTTGAATACCATATGTCAATCCTGACTTCCAGTAAAAACATTTTGTGCCTGCTAGATACCACTTACCCGATGATTTAACTAGGGTTAATATATCACCGTTATCAAATTGGGTTGTACCACCCCATGTTGGATCTCTTATAGCTAACTTATTATTTACGCGCACTGGTCTACCTAGATCATTGTTACTAACACGAGAATCATATGCTTTACCTGTTCCAAACCGGAAAAATCCCTTAACAATGGGGATTTGCCCATATGGCCAAACATTTTGACCATCGTAATAAGTATAATAAAAGTTAATTGGACTATTCGAACTTACAGTGCCTAAATTTTTATCTGAATTAAAACCAATGTATTGACCGTTGTAACTCATTACAACAACAGCATGGGAATATTTAACATTCATGTGGTTATTAGATCCTAATTGGGTTTCGACCCAAGTTGGAGACATTGTATTTTGGAGGGATAAATATGCCGCATTTCTAATTGTACCACTTGGTGGCCATCCAGCGGCAGTAGCTGGATTATGAGCACTAATTATACCAGCACCGTTGCTAGCGGTGTTGTATTCGCAAATTCCGTTAACATTTGTAGCATTTGCTAAACATACACACTTATTGTAATCAGAACTACTTATTAATCCACCCTCACCACAACACGCACTCCATGATGTACAGTAATAATTTGGATTAATACTGTATCCCCCACTTGGATTATTAGATGTATTTACTGAACATAAGATTCCACTTGGATAGGTTTGTTTTGGATTCCCCCATGATGCCGGAGCACAACCTGTTCCCGATAATTTATTACCCGCTAAATTTACACCATCATATGTACCAAAATTAGAAAACTTACCACTTGGTAAAAATATACAGCTACCTGGTGTAGCTCCTGGATTACAAAGTCCATCACCAGAATAACTTCCATTAAATACGTTAGATTTTAAAGTATTCATTACAACTGATTGGTTATTTTTATTTACAGTCTGGTCAGACCACTCGACTTTACTTCCATTTTGTAATAGTTGCATCTTGTTACACTCTATTGTAGCTGTACATGTAGAATCTTTAATGCTTGGTGTATTAGTTCCACTAACTGTTGGGAGTGTTCTTTGTTTACCCCCCTTTGTAATTTCACCGGTAGCTCCAAGAAGTCCATTTGTTATCATTCGATCTAAACATGATAGTGCTGTACAATTAGCAGGTGTTTCCATACCAGCAGATACAGTTAAAGTTGGAGCTCCCGATGTACTCTGCCAATAACTGGCTGGAGGTTTAACTGTATCATCATTACATATGTAAGCCCCATTATTCATAGGTGGACTGTAACTATTTTCCGTAAACTTACACATAGCAGATGTATTGATGCATGTAGAATTTTTACTATTTGGATCATTTAGACAAGATATATCACCCTGTGTAGCTGCATCAGCTGGTCCACAGTATAATTTACATGTACCATTGTCACATTTACCGCCAGCCGTTGGTATTCCATCAAATTTAAATCCAGACTTAAAATCACAATCAGCATCTGTCGAACATTTATCTTTCATTCCTGTGTCACTAGTTCCTACATAGGTACACATGTTGTAGCAGTCTCCATTCGATGTCGGAAATGGACAGCATCCGGTATATTTACCATCTGAACCAATAGCGTATTCTGTTTTACATGGTCCCTCGGGTGTACACACCTGATCTGTTGTTAAACATACCGTTTTTCCACCAAATGTACATTGTTGAGCTTTTGGACAACACTTTCTATCAATAATTACATCATCTTCATCTGGACAACAAAATGGTTCTCCCTGTTTAGTGTAAATTCCAAATTCTGTAGTCTTACAACATACGTGTTCCTTTGAGTATGCATCAGTACCAGTTACTAGATTTGGTGTTGCAGATGGACAAACTGGAGCCGGTGGAGGAATTGGTGAATTATGTTTATAACATCCGTTTGCGTCTAGTGTGGTACCTGAAGGTAGGTTTGTCTTCTTTTTACCATTCGAGTCGGTTCCACATAAAAGAGGTGGTGTACAATGGCTTGCTTTGTCGTCTGTTGTTTTACAATTTGGTTCATAGCATACTCCGTCTTGGCATACCGTCTTGTCTGTTTCTGGATCACAATAACCAGAACCACAAGGTAATACACATCTTTCTTTTCCTGGAATTGTAACACCTGAGATTGACTTACTAGAAACTTCTCCATCTGGACAATCAATTACACATTCACCTGTTATGGGATCATTTTTATAACCATCTTGACAATTTGGTACACACTTGTTTGTATTTTCATCTAAGTGTGTATCTCCACTACACTTTTTTGGTGGCGGAGTTAATAGGCTGCTCATAAGTAAACCAATACCAATTGCAATAACAGTAGTTATCAGCACTACAATAACTACTCTTACTCTTGGGTATTGTAAAAAGTTCATTATATATTAATAAATATTTATTTTTATCTATAATTATTGTAAGTTAAATTGTTTTATCAGTTATCCATTTATTTGATACATCTAAATTATTACAATATTGAGCATTGGCCACAGATTGACTTACCATACCACATAATAATAAGTTTTGCATATCAGCGGCTATAAATCCATCATCTGGTGAAGAATTAAACCATAGGGCTGTTTACCGGTGGCTTTACCCATACCAAGAACAATTAACTGGTCAATTGGATCTGTATTTGCCGGATCTGTTTCTGTAAAATTTATTTTGATATAACTACAATAACTAATCGTACTCTTGGTCTTGTAGAAAATTCATTATGTATTATAAATAATTAAAAATAAAATATTTAATATTAATAATTGATAATGGCTGAAGCAGAGGCAGCGGCAGAGGCAGCGATGGAAGCAGCTGAGTCTGAAGCAGCAACTGAAGCTGCAGAAAATGCTGAAAATATAGCTAATCAAGGTGTTGATGAATTAACGCCAGAGGAGCAGGAACAACGACAAGCCGAAAATGACAAAGCACAAGCACAAGCAACTGGACAAATTGTACAATCATTAGACCTACCCGAAGGTGTTGATCCACCGTCAAGTAGTGACTTAAATAAATTACAGGATACTTCTAGAGATTTAGCTGAATCTGTAGATAAACCCGGAGAAATATTACCTAAATTAGAAGAATCAGTGGGGAACATTGATGAAGATGCTGGAAATAGATTAGATTCATCGATGAGACCATTTCTTGAGACGATGAATTCTAAAATTGAAGATTTAATTAAAGAAAATTCTGGTGAAGCTAAATTTTCTAAATTTAAAGATTTACAAGATAAAGTTACAGAGGCTGTAGAAAATAAAGATCCAGCAGCTTATGAAGAAGCAACTGCAAATTTAGATTCGTTTATAGAAGAAGAATTAGGTGAGAGCAAAACCGCACTAGAAGAAAAAACGGAAGGTAGAGGAAATTTAAAGAACTTTTCTCGACTTGCGTCATTCCTAAAACTTCTTGGTATTATTGGTCTACTAGGGCTTTTAACAGCTTTATTTATGATGGACAATGGTTGTTGGAAGTGGACTGGTGGAGCAAAAACACAAAAAATAAATGATTTTGATTTTAGTAAAGATGATAATAAAAAATTTTGCGCATGTAGTGATACAAGCAACTTTGATACTCCACAACCACTAAGTTCGTGGTGTCCAAGTGGTGTAACTAAAGGAACACCGACTTATGTTACATGTCCACCATATCAGTACCCCGCTTGTACGGTTAAAAAGGATCCCTCAGGGATTTACTATTCTTATTATATAGCTTCACCTTTAGGGGTATTTAATTCACTTGTAAATCAAACTACTAAAATAATTAAAAAGGGAGGTCAGGGTTTATTAGTATTTGTTAAGTGGGCAGTTGTTATTATTTGTATTTTTATAAGTTTATATTTTACCTATCTAGGGTTTACTGAAGAAGAATGGTTATACGCCGTTGGAGTTTTAGTAATGGCGGGCGCAGCAACTGCTGGTTGGATTTTTATTTAATTTTTTTGGGTGCTCCAAAAATAGAATCATAAACAAGATCAAAAAATCCAAATTGTTTAAATAAAAATGAAATGATGATACTAACAACAAATAATATTGATGCTATTATCATTTGATTTTTTGATTTTGCATAGTTTTCACGAAGTGTTTTAAGAGTTGCTTTTTCTGAAGCAAGTTGTTCTATACCCTGTTCGAACTCAGTTTGTAAAGTTTGGATATCTTGTTCTTGCGATGATAGTAAAGCGTTATAAGCTTTTGTTACAGTGTCAATCTGTTTATTTGTTGCACATATACCTTTTCTTATTTTGTTACCATTAACGGCATCATTAACTCCACTTGTAACTCCTCCTATAACAGCTGTACCAATTAAAAATGCAGCGGCGGCCATGTTATTATTATAATTAAAATATTTTTATTTTTAAAACATTACTATAAAGTAATAATGGGACAGGGAACTAGTTCTGCAAATATTTACAATATTCCTGGTGCTGAAGGTGACATGTGCAATCCAAATGTTGGTAACACAGTCAGTGACGCAGTGGGTGGTTTTGCTCACGGACTACTTAATATGGTAGGTTTAGGATTTTTGGTAGATCCTATTGGTCCTTTGCAAAATCAAATTTCAGCTGCACAATCTAAACTACAAGGGGTGTACAATAATGATGGATTACAGTTTGCAAAAAATCAGGAAAAAATTAATCAATTTTTACAGGAGGTTATGCAGACAAAGGGGGAAGTACTACAAGAGATGCTGGCTATTAACACAGAAATTACAAATGAAAATTTAGGTCGTGTAGATATAGCACTTGCATCTATTGGTATACTTATGTTAGTTGTTGTTATTTATCTTCTATTTCAGCCAAATTAATCTATTGATAAAACTTCGAAACGCTGAGTAACTGTAGTTGAATCATTCGTTCTTGTTAACTCAAACATAAATTGTCTTTTTCTTCTGTTTCTATTTCTTTTCCGTTTCCTTCTAGACACTGGTTCTTCAGGTACTTCTAAAGTTTCTAGAAAGTACTCCTCATGTTCTTCCGTCATTTCGTCACTAAAAGAATATTTACAATATGGACATTCCATTTTCTTTAAATTTGTAAAACAAAATTTACATAAAGAATGCGCACACGGTAAATATTGGAAAACGTCTGATGGAAAAGATTCCATACAGATCTTACATTCTGTCATTTAATTTCTTTAAATATTTTAATTTATAAATTAATACAGATTATACCGTTGTTTTCTAGAAATTCTATTCCTGTATTATCTTTATACCTTTCATTGTAATAAACTTTTTCTACCTCAGCTTGTAGAATTAGTTTAGCACATTCTCTACATGGTGATAAATTTGTGTATAACGTAGATCCAATAGAACTGTTATTACTTTTACTTAACTTTAATATAGCATTTGCTTCAGCGTGCATAACGTACCATTTAGTTTTACCATTAGAGTCTTCACATTCATTAGAGAATCCTTTAGGTGTTCCATTATAACCATCTGATATTATCGACCCGTTTTTAACTATTATACATCCAACCTTTTTTCTTTTTGCGTGAGACAATTTTGACCAACATTTAGCAAGTTCCAGATACTTATCATTGTATCGCTTTTGTTTTTTGTATATTTCTACCTTTTTACACATATACTATCATATTTTTGTTTCATTCTAAGTAACTTAACGTGAATTAAATCTACAATTTTGATTTTATTAGTTTTTAACTTTTCTTTTAACTTTAATTCATATGGTTTACAGTTCTCAAAGCAGTGTTCTGATGGTCTTGATTTCATTGTATATTATAAATATCTTTAATTTTATTAATTAAATCATTTACAGACATGTATTCTTCCAAATTTTGTATCTGAACACGGGTGAGTATATAATTATACACATATGCTTTTCCATAATTTCCAAACCATTTACAATCTTCATCGAATGTATCGGAAACATCATAGGCTAAATCATGACCACAATGACACAGTATGTCTAAGACATCTGTATATATTTTATGATACTGTTGATAGTAACTAATAACGCTATTACATATATAGTTTATTTCTGTTAAAAATGCATGACTAACAGTAGGTTGTATAGTGGTATTCTGGAAAAGATTAGTAAGATTTTCAATTTCCATAAATATTCTACTTATCACGTATATTTTTGTTGTACGAAAATACCCTCTTATTTATTTAACTGATAGTGACATAATCAGTATCAAACCTATTATTATTGTGAATGATAAAACTTGTAGTTTTTCTATAATTTGGATTATTATATTTAAACTTTTGGAATGGAGTCATTTCACTTAATTTCATTGGTACAGATTGTAGGCCATTAAGCTGATAGTAAACATATGGTTCAGTTAATTTTTTAGATAATGATTGCCATTTACCGAGTATCTTGTTCTTTTGCTTTTTAACATCAACTAGAGAATCGTACAGTCTACGATACTTAGAAATATGATTCTTCTGTAGTAGAATGTAAAGTCTATCCCAAAGAATACTACTGTCCCTTTTCGTTATCTTAACACGCTCTAACATCTTAGATAAATCTTCCTCTGCTTTTCTCTTTTTAAAATAAGGCTGAACTGGAACTTTTAAAACTTTTTTAAGATCGTAACCCTTACTCTTCAGACGAAGATGACAAATACAACAATAGAGTCCCCTGGTTGGTATTTCACCTGTATGTTTTCTATACCTTAGTTCTGACTGATTCTGTTCTCCTTTAAAGTTTTTGATTAGAGAAACTGGTTTCCATACATGACAATGATTATGAAAATTATCGTAGTAAGGTCCTGGAAGATCATTTCTGTAGTCTGTATCATAATTTTTCTTAAATATTGTTTGTTCCACTTCTTCGCGCTGCTTAATAACACCATTTTTGATAAAGATGTCCATTTTCATTTATAGAGTCTTTATAAATTTTAAGCATATTATAGTGTCGTAAATTTAAATTAATTTTTTGATAGACTCTATTAAAAATTCTAAATTAGGCTCTAAGAGTGTTGAGTAGTCTATAAGTTTTGATTTATCTCCATATGTTTGTGGTTGTAAAGAATTTACACGAATAGGATAAGCCCAATGGGATGTAGTTCTTTTTTCTGTAAAGTATTTTAGTCTTTTTGTTTGCATAGCTTTACTATTTTTAGGATTCTGTTTTGGTAAATAACTTAAGTATTGTACTAGTCTTTCTTCACTGGGAGGTCCGTAACAATTTTGATGGAAAGTCCTAGAGTCCCAAATAACAAGAGAACCAGCGTTAACTTTAAGAATTTTTTTAGAATCTTTTAGTTTGTCTAAAGTTTCATCATCAATTAAATTCCAGTTAACTGATGATTTTGGTTTATTTTTAAAATATTCTTGGTGTAATAAATGAGAACCTTCATACACAATTAAAGTTGTTTTTTCGTTATTAGTTAGAGATACATAAGATTGATAACAAGTAAGTTCTGAATTATTAGAAGCTTGATCAGTATGAGTCCAAATATTATCTTTTTTATTTAATCCACTAGGTATATAACAACATCCATCAAAGCTAACAACAAGATCTTTAGTCTCCCAAATTTGTTGAAAAATATCAATAATTTGTGGTCTAGTTCTTAAATACCAGGCGAAGTATTGATGACCAACCTCATGATATTTAAAAATTCCATGTGGATCCATCTTTTCATGGAAAAGTTTAAGATTTGGTGTACTATTATACCACTTTTTAAAACTTTCTGTCGCATGGAGTATTTCATTCTCATTTAAAACATTAGCTATGATACAATAACCTTTTTCTTTTAAATCTGTCAACATTTTCACTTTTAATTATTTTAAAATTTATAAACTACATAATTTGTCGTAAAATTAAAAATCATCTAAGATTTCGACAGACTCTAATCCTCTGTTTATTTCTTCAGCTCGGTTATATTCAGTAACTCTCTGTTCAAAAAAATTACTTTTACCATCTAAAGAACTTGTTTTCATAAAATCGAATGGACATTCTTTATTATATATTTTAGAATATCCTAATTGAGTTAATAAACGGTCCGCAACGTACATGATGTAATCTTTCATGTAATCTACGTTTATTCCAATTAAATTACATTTTAAAGAATTACATATAAAGTCCATTTCTAAATCAACTGCTTCAGACATAATTCTATGTACACGCTCTTCACTTAATTTATTCGTTACATATTTTGTATAAAGAAGCACGGCAAAATCTGTATGCATACCCTCATCACGGGCAATAAGTTCATTGCTTTTAGCTAATGCTTTTGTCATTTTACCTTTTACATGTTTTAACCAAAAGATAACACAAAAGCTTCCACTAAAGAATACACCTTCTACTATGGAAAATGCTAGAAGTCTTTCCTGAAATCGTGCATTATCAGCGTTTAAATATTTACAAGCCCATTCAGCTTTCCCCTTTACAGCTGGGATTTTATCTATAGCATTAAATAGTTCAGTTTTTCTTTCCGTAGAACTAATTAATGTATCTATCATGAGAGAATATGTCTCACTATGAATATTCTCCATCATAGCCTGGAACCCATAACAGAATCTTACTTCGGGTATATGAATTTCCTCTGCGAAATTATTATTAATATTTTCGAATACAATTCCATCGCTTCCAGCAAAAAATGCTAATACATTTTCGACTAAAAACTTTTCATTTGAGTCTAACTGTTCCCAATCATTTAAATCCGCTGAAAAATCAATTTCTTCAGCTGTCCAAAATGCTATTTTTTGTTTTTTGTAAAATTCGAAAATATCTTCATATTTGATCGGATACAGTACATATCTATTCTGTTGTTTTTCTAACAAGGGTTCCATTATAGTTAAATATATACAACATTTTTAAATCAGTTTAAATACAAATTATCAGTGTTGCACATACCAATGCAGACAATGTTGGACATAGAGCTGACATAGCAATACACATTCTACACTTAAAATTATTATTTTCGTTCTGATTGTTTATAATTACTATTTTTTCTCTACATATAATACATTCATCTTTTTGCCATCTATTTAAACAACTGTTATGAATATGATATAATCCACAATGATTATATTCTATAAGGTCGTTGTTATTTTCTTCTCCAAGACATACAATACATGTATTCATTTAAGTATTAATAAGTTTAAATCTTTAAAATAAAAAAATTATTAACGTTTAAATGAGTAACGAATTAAGTAATGTAGATAACTATTTAAAAATTGTTAAGAATATACTAAAAGGTACTCCTATTAACGTGACAAGTATTCATCTAATAATTAGAACCGTAATGGAAGTAGTCGAGGGAACTCCCGTTAAAGGGTCTGAACAAAAAACATTGGCGCTTAAAATTTTAAGACAGTTATTTATTGATTTCACAGATGATGATATAGAGTCTACTTTAATAAGTCTACTAGATAGTGGAGCTATTGGTAATCTAATAGACTTAATTGTAGATGCATCCAAGGGTAAGACAAATATTAATAAAATAATAGATACAACCGCGACATGTTGTAAATTTTGGTTACCCAGGGTAACTGGTCGTCTAAGAGTTCGAAAGGTTTCGAAGTAAAATATCGGGGAACTTTACTTTAATATCTTCGACTGATGAGGTAACTTTCCAGGCTTTTAGTGGTTGATCCCATATTGCATTTGTTAGAGTTTTAATGGTGGGTTTGTTATCAAATGTTCCAGGGCCGTGAATTAAGTTATATAATTCATCTAAAGTACAATAATACAATTCTTTCTTGATATCCGTTGTAGGACTTGATGGTAGCTTTACCTTACCATAAAGTTCTTCAGATAATTTCAAGTTTTGTTTGACTAATGAGTCGTTAATTTCTATTAATCCAGATAGCTTTGTATTAATTTCTTGTAGTTCTCTAAATATTTCTGAATTATCTGTCATAATAATTATTAATTTTTCTTTACTTTAAGTAATTTACAACAATTAATAATATTATAATTATAATGGCTAGTGAACAATTTAGTAAAAATGATGGCGAAGAATCTTCGAAAGTTTCTACATCATTTACTATAGATACTAAACATTTTTTCTTTTTACCATTTTCGGGTACTGTACAACCTTTAATTAATCTATCGGATCTCTCTTTATCTGTTGTTTGTTTACACTTTGCTCTATATTGTTCATACTTATTCTCTACTTCTTCGAACGAAGGTCTATCGCATACTGGAATACCAAGTTTATCATTAACTTTATTATGAATTAAGTATAACCATAATGTTAAATCTTTACGAGACTTCAGAAAGTTTTCTACAGGTAATTCAGATATATATTCATTGTAAGAGTTTCTACAATATTTACATGGTAAAACGTGTCCTAGTGAATTAAAAAAATTAGCATAATGTCTAACTCTATCTATATTTTCTGGGTTAATTTCGTCTGGATAACCAAATGTGACCGAATGTAAAAAAAACCATCCCGGTGGCCCCCAAACTTTCGTCATCATACCGTTCTGTTTATTATCCAGCATGAGTACTTATTTATAGGATAATAAATTAAATTAAAGAAATATTTAATAATATAATTGTGAATGACATCATTAAATCGTACATGGACACTATATTTTCACGCAAAAGATAAATTGAAAAATTATGATGCCAATACTATCAAAGTTATGGATATTTCTACAATCGAGGATTTCTGGGGTTGTTTTAATCATACTCCAAAACCCTACGATTTATTTTATGATGGATATACACAAAAAGCATTAAAAATTACAGATAGATCCAGGGGCGAAACAGAGGGTACAATATACATACCAAACGCATGGTCATTCTTTGAACAAGGAGTAAAACCGACATGGGATGATCCATCAAATATTGACGGCGCTGAGTGGAGTATTAGAAAATTTAATGGATTAAAAGATATATCTGGTATGTGGATGACAACTCTTTTAGATTTAGTAGGTGAAATGTCAGACTATTCTCACCATATTAAAGGTATAAGAATTGTCGACTCTACACTTCCTGAAAAACCAATGTATAGGTTAGAAGTATGGTTTGACAAAGTAGAAGTATCTGATATTATTCAGACACATATTAAACAACTATTTAATATTAAAGGCAATTTACTGTATAGAGTTCATAAAAATGTTAAGGAGGTTTAAACTTTAAAGCGTTATCCATAAATTGTTTAAAATTGTCACTTACTTCATGGTTACTTTCTATCTGGGACATAATTTTTTTCATTTCATTAATACTTAATATTTCAGTTACTTTTTCCATTATTCCTTCAGTTAATGGAGTATTAACTGTAATATTTTCATCTTTTAAGACCTGTACTAATTTTTCTATTTTATCACTTAACGTTTGTGCATCTTTACGTGTCACTCCACCCTTACGAACACTTCTTTTTTGTCCAATCTTTGCTCTTAACTTATTTCTAAGTTCTTCGCGCGTTGGCTTACTAGTTTGCTGAAGTTCTTCAACTTGATCAGTATCCATTATTTAATTAAATGGTTATACCTCTTTAAGTCAATTTCTCAATTTATACGCATAAATTTAGCGAATAAACGTCATTTATTGACTAATAATGTTAATGAGTTTACATTTTCCTCATGCCTCAGGCTCCAAACTTATTTTTACCAAATTTAACACTCAATTTAGTTAAAAGATCTGACATTTCGTCAGGAGATGCTCGAGCAGCAGAAAACATCTCACTTAGATCATCTATGTCTGCTTGTTTAACCTCTGGACGAGTAAGTCTTTTAACTCTGGATCCACGTGGGAATCTCCGTGATACATATTTAAACTCCTCTGGAACAGCTCGTGGCGAATAAGTAATTTTCTTAATTTCCGCACGTTTTAAGCGTTGTTTTTCTTCTGATGCTTCTCTTTTCGCTCTTTCCTCAGCTTCTTTTTGTCGCTGTTTAGATGCTCTAATATTTGCAATTGTATCCTTGGTTGCTACACTTTGTTTAATATCAGCTGGAGTTAAACCATTATATATACGCTTAAGATTACTGTAGAGTTTATCTTTAGTTGCGGACATTGGTATATCAATTCCGTTTATCGTATAAAAAGAAGTTAATTGTTGTTTTGTAAGACTAGAATATCCTTTAACAGATGGTGCTTTAACGCCAAATTCATTAAGAATAATACCCCCCTGAGTACGCTGATGTGTAAACTGAGCTGGTCTAGACGCAGGAAATGATGCTACCCGGCGCACCCCAGCTGGAAACATACCGAATTGATTTTTATGTTGTGGATGACAAGATGATCCAAAGTAAACTTTACAGTTTTTCCCAAATTGATTTTTATGATAAGGACAGTTTGTTCCAAAACTATTACAAGATTTACAAGACATTTAATGATTACTCAAGAAAATTATTTCCTTTAATTTTAAAGATGTTAAAATTTTAATTATTCCAAACAGTCCTGTAATATCCTGATTTCTAAATAAGACTGGTAATAGAAGTTTATTAAACTTATTAATTCTAATTCCATTATAGTTTTTATAAGTGTGAATTTCTACAGGATAATCTTCTAGTATAGAGTTAATATAATTACCTTTTTGTAAAAAAGTTACTGAATCTGAATTAACGCCTACTATGAAATCTGGCTCAAATAAACATGTTACAGACTCACTATTTAAATATTTTTTTTCTAAAACAGATTCAACATCTACATAGATAGTATAATTACATAATTCATTAATCATTCCAATATGAGGACCATATACAATTAAATTATCTGTATTTGATATTATCTCAAAATCATCAATTTTATTCGTGTTATAATTGAATATTGGTTTCTGGAAAGTACCACATTTATGAAATCTTTCTAAACAATCTCTTAAATCAAATAAATTGACAGCGTTGTCATATATAGTATAATCCATTGTATCTATACAAGTCAGTCGCGAAGAGTATAGAGTATTTGTATAAGATGGTTTAGAATATATTTCATTGTTAAGTTTTAGGAGACAATTAGAAATTTTATATCCACAAATACTACTGGACTGAATTCCTACAACTAAGCTTAGAACAGTGTTTATTAAACTTAGCATTACTCTTAGTTAAATATATATATTACCCCTTAAAGTACTTTTATGCAGAACACATTAAACATTCCTTAGATTCTGCTTCTTCTTGTAGTTTCTTTTCTAAAACTGGGTCAATTGTAAAATTTTGAGAATTTGTTACAGGTTTAGTTCTAATATAGTATGAACCAGTCTTAAGTCCTAGTTTCCAACCATAAAGGTGAGAACTAGATATAATTTTTGGATCCGCTTTTTCTATGAATAAATTTAAACTTTGACTTTGACAAATGTATGGAGCTCTTTCCGCAGACATTTCGATTAGAGCCTTTTGAGAGATTTCCCACGCGGTTTTAAATACATCTTTAGAATGACTAGATAATTTTGTATACTTAACAGAACCACGATGATAAATAATTGTATCAATTGTTTCCTTATTAAATAAATTTTCTTCCTGTAGTTTTTTTACTAAATACTTATTAATTACTACAAACTCTCCGGCTAATACGCGACGAGAATAAATATTACTAGTATAAGGCTCAAATGATTCGTTATTACCCATAATTTGAGCTGTTGACGCTGTCGGCATTGGTGCAACAAGCAGGCTATTTCTTAGACCTGATTTTAAAATTGTTGATTTTAGTTCATTCCAATTTTCTTCCCTGATGTATTCCGGTTTTACTTTCCACATATCAAACTGTAAAATACCATGAGATGCTGGTGAACCACCAAATGATTCATATGTTCCATGAACTTGAGCTAATTTATTTGACTCTTTTAATGAATGATAATAGATCGTCTCGAATATATTCTTATTCATTTGTCTTGCGTCTTTGGATGTAAATGGTAAATTTAACATCATATAAACATCAGCAAGTCCCTGAACTCCAATTCCAATAGGACGATGTTTCATATTACTCAGTTTAGATTCTTCAGTTGGATAATGATTTCTATCAATTATCATATTTAGATTATATACTAGTTCTTCTACTTTTTCTCCAAGACGATCATAATTAAACGAACCATCTTCGACAAATGATGGTAAACAAAGAGATGCTAAATTACAAACGGCTGTTTCGTTAGAATTAGAAAATTCCATAATTTCACAACATAAATTAGAACTTTTAATTATACCTACATTACTCTGATTACTTTTCCTATTAACAGAATCTTTGTATAACATATATGGTGTACCAGTTTCTATTTGACTATTTATAATAGCATTAAATAGTTCTAATGCATCTACCTGTTGTCTAAATTTTCCTTCATTTTCATACTGAATGTATAGCTTCTCAAATTCGTCTGAATGAGTATCTGTTAAACCTGGGCATTCACTTGGACACATTAAGGACCATTTACCTTTAGTTGTAACTCTTTTCATAAATAGATCTGGAATCCATAATGCATAGAATAAGTCTCTAGCTCTCATTTCTTCCACTCCGTTGTTCTTCTTAGCGTCTAAAAATGTAAAGATGTCTGCATGCCACGGTTCTAGATACATAGCGAACGATCCATTTCTTTTACCAGATTGATTTATGTATCTAGCTGTATCATTGTACACTTTTAACATTGGCATTATTCCATCACTCTTACCTCCGGTTTTAGAAATGTAAGAATCTTTTGCGCGAATATTGGAAATATGGACACCTACTCCACCTGCCCACTTCGATATCATTGCGACATCACTTATAGTCTTAAAAATACCATCTACTGAATCTTCTGTTCCAATTAAAAAACATGAACTCATTTGTGGAAACTGGGTACCAGCATTAAATAGTGTTGGAGTAGCGTGTGTATAATACTTTAATGATAAAGAATTATATGTTTCCTTTACTTTTTCTAAATTATTCCCATGAATACCTAATGATACTCGTAAAAATAAATGTTGAGGACGTTCTACAGTTTTATCATCAACTTTTAATAGATATCCTTTTTGTAAAGTCTTAAACCCAAAGTAGTTAATTAAATAGTCTCGTTCTGGTACTACAAATTTATCGATTTGTTCCTTGTTTTCATCTACTATCTGTTTGATTTCATCACTAATTAGTGGACGTTTTTTACAATTCCATAATTTATCAATAATATCAGAAAAATACAAACTAGTGTTCTTTTGATGATTATTTATGCTAATGCGTGCTGCTAAAATTTCATAATCTAAATTTTCTACTAATTTATTAGCACATACTGTTGCTGTATACTCATCCAATTCAGATGTAGATATTCCATTGTATATAGAACTACACACTTTTTGTGCAATCATTGGAGCATCTATATCTAATTGTCTACCCCATGAACTTTCTGACGCAAGATATTTAAGTCTATCAGTAATTTGATCAAATCTTACTTCAGCAGATTCTCCATTGCGTTTAATGACTTTCATCTTACTAATATATAAATAGTATTTTTAAGTTATTTAATATTCATGTTATCTGCTACACTAATATAATGTCTAAATCATTGTAGAATGAACATAGGTTATGATATATTTGAATCAAGACAAACTTATAATTCTATTACTTAATTTTTTCTAACAGTACCACCACCCTATCCTACGTTGGATCTTTAGTCAATATAAACTCCATGCTTTATAAGATTTAGTTTTACCTGTGCCGCATAATAACTAGGACTATTGTAAGTTTTTAATTCATCGTGCGCATATACAGTAGCCCAGTTCCCTCATTGACTTTAATTAGGTGGGTTCACCACAGATGGACTAGTTACTTGCCAAGTACAATTTGTTATTGGCCACTTACTAGAGTCAGTCATACATGGTTGTCTATTAACGTCATAGCTATCCTGTGCGTATAAATAAGTATTATCTCTTTTTGATTGTAGAGATATTTGATCTCCTATTTTAACATATGGACCTAAAGGTTGATAACCGGATAATGCAGTTCTTAACTCACTTACATCTCCATTGGTTTTATTTAAATCATCCTTAGTCGCATAGTATTTACTTATATTTGATGATGTCTCATACTGTTCTAAAGAATCGTTAATCATTGTTTGTATATCAGTTTTAAGCGTATCCATTGAAAATGTATCTAAATTACCGTCGGAATCTGATACTAATAGATTTGTATAACCAGATGGTGCACCTGTAAAATTTTCGTTTTTAGTCTTTGTAAAAAAAATTATAAATAAAATTACTATTGCTATTAAATTTATGATAGAAATAATTAAACTAATTTGCATTTAATATAAATAAATAAAAAAAAAATAACATTTATTTATATTAAATGTCTTTAGATTTATTTACAAAAAATTTAATGAATAGTTCCTCATGGAATAATAATGAATTAAATAAAAATTGGTTAATTTTGGATTCTGTAGGTGCTGGTATCGATGGTTTACCAACCAAAGTTAGATATTTCGTATTAGATACTATAAACAGTACAGATACAGCGGATATTAAACAAGCAATAAATGAATCACCAATAAATGTAATATTTAATGATAACGGGGATTTACAATGGGGGCCTGGAAAAGTTAGGAAGAATAGATGGGCAAGTAGTGCTGAAGTCCTTAACCAAAATTCTAATATTAAAAATATATCAGAAACTGTTGTAGCTGCTATATCCACAGGACAAGATTCTAATAGTAAAATTTATTATTATAATGAAAATAGCATTATATCACCAAATCTTAAATATATACTTTATTTAACAAAAACAGACACAAATGAAAATTATAAGTTATTGTATAATCCCATACATAGAAAATCATTTTTAGATTATTATAAAAATCAAACAACGGGAAATTTTGGAGAAACATCTGAAATGTCGACTAAAATATTTCCAAATTACTGTAATAGTTTTTTAATGAATGATGGTAAAGCCTTTTTAGATCCGTCGTGTAACACTTTTATAGATATAAACACGTGTACTGCATCAGCGTTTTCTCAAAATAATGCTACGTATAGTAGTAGAAATTTAAGTGTAATTCCCGCAGTACAACGTCAAATAAATGATATTGGTAATTACTGTGTTTATGCACAGGGGTCTCCTACTGTTAAATATGGTACTTCGCCATTTACGGCCAACTCTTTAGATGATTCATTTATATTATCTAATATAGTAAATCAGTCTCCGTTTCAAAGTAAAGCATATGGTCCTAAACCTAATCAAATTAATTTTACAACGCAGGTATGTCAAATAGCATTCAACTCGGGGGGTAATATAGACGCTACAAATGCTAATATATCCACAGTCTGCGGTATTACAAAAAAACCAGATCAACCATCACCCTCTCCATCGCCTTCACCGTCACCCTCTCCGTCGCCCTCTCCGTCGCCTTCACCGTCACCTTCACCGTCACCTTCACCTTCACCGTCACCTTCACCGTCACCTTCACCTTCACCGTCACCTTCACCGTCACCGTCACCTTCACCGTCACCTTCACCGTCACCTTCACCGTCACCGTCAAGCAAATCAAATAATAAAATGGAATTAATTATTGGAGTTGGAGCTGTAGTACTTATATTAATATTATTTATAGTATTATTTTTCATAAATTAAAATATTAACTTTTATAAATGAGTAGTCCAATTAGTGCTGAATGTAACACCCCGTTAACCGGCCAATCTTTGAAAAATAATACTCCTCAATTGGCTGACGCTATGGGCCTAAATGAAACGTGTAAACAAAAAGCTAATAATGAATTTTCTACAGGTTCTATTTCAGGAAGTATTAGTATTCCATTTGCTAAGATGTCAGCTCAGGCTGGATTTACACAATCAAATAACTCGATGGCTCAGTCTGGGTGTGGACAATTTTTTTTAAATGCTCAAAATATGATGACATCTACACAAAATATTAATTGTACACTTAATAGCTCAAAAAGTTCTGTATCTACAAATGCATCTGCAAATACTAAAATAATATTTGATAATACATGGACTCCCGAACATGCAGCTGCGCAGGCTGAATTACAAAAACTTGCACAGGAGGCGTATGATACTTTAACCACTGTAACTATTCCGACACTATTAATGAAAGGTGTTTCATTAAATACGACAAATGCTTTACAAAGTGCAGCTAAAGAAAATATTGCTTCTTACAATCCTCCGTCACTTAATGTTACAAATTCTACGATTAAAGCGGTTAGTAAAATGGATATTAAAACTGTAAATAATCTTGACCAAAGTTTAAAAAATCAAATAGTAGATAATTTTAAGAAAGCTGCAACGTCTACAGCAACTAATCACATAGAATCTACCCTTGGTACGGGAGCATTGTCTCCTAATGTAAAATCTCTTATTGAAAAGAATATAGATGATCAAGCTGAAAATTATAACAACACTGTTAATACAACATTGGCTAATACAAATGTTAGTTCAACGGCAAATAATGAAATAAAATTTTTATCTTCGGGTGAAATAAACATAGAAGACACAACTATAGATTCAGAAACCGTTGTAAATATGGCTACAAGTGCTATAGTAAAAAATGCAGCTGGTGCTGGTATAACTGCTGCTACTAATATTATAAATGACGCTGCTGATAGTACTAGTTCTACAAGTAACAGTGCTGGTATAAACGATTTAGCAAATGCACTAGCTAATATTCAAGAAAAGCAGGAGAAAGCTCCAAGTGAAGGTTCTGGATTTCCATGGTATGTTTATTTAATTATCGGTATAATTGTATTAGGTATTATTGGTGGTGGAATGTATGCAATTAAAAATAGTGATAAAATATCTAAGGCTGCGCAAAGTGCTCGAGTTCCTAAAATTCCATAAATTATAATATTCCATAAATTATAATATTTGTTTATATAAATGGAATCAATTCCTATTATCGGTGGAATTTTTAAATGTTTAGAATTTAGAACATTTATAGTTTCTATTATACCGTTACTAGCATTAAGCATGAAAGATGATAGTAACTTATTTGGTGTAATAAAAATAATTCTAATATTTTATACACTTTCAGTTATAGGTGGAACAATATTACAATACTGGAATTGTAAACAAAAAGATAAGTCATTTATAGATAAAATAAAAACCTCTGCTGAAGCAACTTGGTATATTCCTTTGATGTTTAGCATATTTACAATAATTAATTATGTTGTAAAACTTCCATTTTTACTTGAAATTAGACCTATAACACTACTTCTAACATTTTTTATAGAAATACCATTTTTATTTGGATTTATTATGTATATAATATCTTTCCAAAACTACTGTGCATTAGCGGCCATAGCATGTTAATAGGTAATAATACTGTTCATATTATATTTTTAATATTTCTACAATAGTCCATATTAGTTAATTCTAAATACAATTTTTTATCAAAATGATCATTATATTGACAATTTATTACTTTATCCATGCGTGATTTTGTTTCGTGTTTTAATAAATATTTTAAGTTTTATAATAATGTACAGAATCATACCATTCAGAGTTTTAAGTAGAACACCTGGAGTAAATATCCAAATGAAGAAATTAAAAACTTGTTTAAAAATAATTAAATTTAATAAATAATGGATTGTCCAAATATGTCACGATACTATAAAGATAGCACCTATTTGCTCTTGTGTACACCAGTTCTGTTATGATTGTATTACATCTTGGTGCAAACTTAAAAATACATGTCCAGTGTGTAATGAATGTATTTTTGAGTTAAGACGGGATCCTGAGTTTGATAAACTCAATAACAATGAAGATAATACTCCAACTAATTTTAATGAACTTGTTATAGAAATGCCAACTGGAACTAAACCCGGAGTTAGTCTTAAAAATAATTCTCCCGGTGTTAAAATTATTAGATTAAATAAAAAAGATCAGTTTTACAAGTACGGTGTTCCACTTAATTATATTATACTTTTTATAAATAATATACCATGCATCAATCACAAACAAAGCATATATATAATAGACTCTCTAACACTGTCTAATAAAAATATAAAATTAAAATTTCTTATTAAATAACAAATGAAATGGGATGATCTACCAGATGATGTTATAAAAATTATTTTATATCATCGGAAAGTAACAACTTGTGGTCCGGATTGTGTTAATAAGATAATAGCTACTTGGAAATGTTATAAAACTAGAGTATTAATAGGAAGATTTAAAATGTTAAGATATCTACGGGACTTCCGACTTTTTAATCCTTCTATTAAAACATTTTTGCTAAGATCTAAACTATAAGTTAAGTTGTAAATTTAAACTTTTTCCTCTGTTCTTGACTTAATTTTGTTCTTTCGCCTAAAAATTTAAAATAACGAAAAGCTAAATCGTACCGTCTTTGTGATGTTTGATTTGGTGTATTTTTATTAATTGCGCGAAGTCTTACCATCATTATCATTCCAACCTGCCATATACGTTTGTGAGGATATTGATCTGTTTTGTATAACATTTCTAATTTTTTAATTGTGTCTTTAACGTCTTGTATAGTTGTGTATTTAATTGATATAGTATCCGATGGATCTTTATCAATATACACATCATATGACTTCCTAGGATCATCTGGATTAAAGAAGTATTCTTTCATTGACAATTATCAATATTATTTTTCCAGAGTCTCTTGAGTTTCCAAACAGGTGTTGGACTACTTACAGCCCATTTTGTGAATTTCCTGACGTAATGTCTACAATCATATATACCTAGTCTATACTTCTTATGTAATCTTTTTTCATACGCTTCGATTTCGTGAAATGTATAATTTGTAATTCCCCATGGTATTTTCATTACTCTTGTTTCTGGATTTTGTATATAACTACTTCTTAGTATATCATACATCTCTGGAATATAATCAGTATTGTAATTATTATATTCCCACGGTATATATTTTATTTTAGAATAAGTTAGATAGTTATCTGCATCTTTCTTAAAATCATACCGTAGTAGCTTATAATCATTCTCAAATGATACACCAATATGTAAAAGTCCATATCTTGTATTAAATTCTTCTAGATGAATGGAAACTTGTATCGGGTTTGTTAGATACAATAACATATTTTAAGTATATTTTATTTTTTAATCGATTTAATTTAAAATATAACGAGTAATGATTACTTATCTTTTACAAATTTTATTTTATTAAGATTTAATCACGTCAGAGTAGTACTTAGCAAATTTTTTAAGTTTAGTTACTATATTTTCTTCCTTATCGTTAAGAAGCATTCTATTGATAGTTCCAGGTGGAAGATCCGGGTTAAGTAATCTCAAAAAAGTATACATAACAGTCCAAGTAACACAATAACCATCTCCTACATCAGCCTTTTGTTGTGGTCCTAAATATGGACACGTGTATAAAATATTTTTATAAGTATAATCAGGTAAATTCTGTTCAAAATAATATCTCATTACACCATCTAGTATCTCCTGATGGTACGTTGGGGTAGCACTTATTTTTTTTGCTTTGATATCTTTAGATAAAAAAGTATCATTAAAAAAGCTAGAACCATGAGGATCAAACCTTTCTACAGTTTGATTTAAAGTATCAAATATCAATACATTTGCATGAGATATCTTATCGGGGCTTGGTGACAATCCAACAAATTGATACATATTCATATTAGTAATAGTTAAAGGTAATACATAATATCTAGTTTTACAAGAATTAAGATTAAGTTTCAAATTTGGAGGTAAAATTACCTGAATAGAGGATAGGTTACGAATAGTGTTATTAATCTCCGTAGGAACCATTAATACTGTAGCCGTCGCCAATATATAGATATGTCGATAGTCTCTACGTATTGTTGAAATACTTGTTTTTGTACCTACAACGTATTCAGGAAGAAGAACATTAAACCGTCCAAATCCCAAAATTATATCATTGTCATCATTTAAGCATGTCGTTTTCTGAAGAATAGGATTCTTTTTTATTTCTTTTTCCAGAAATAAAACTATATTTTCACTTTTATATAATGAGCTAAATTTCCCTATTGGTTGTGATGGTTTTTCTTCTTCAGGAGTTATTTCACGTGTTCCGAGATATTCGTCGATGCTTATTAGTGAATCTTTATTTTTATCTAAATAAGATTTTAACTTTTTCCAATTTGTTAAATTTCCGTTTTTCTTTACTATTACTGGTAAAGTTCTAGCACTATTTATGGCAATAATCCATCCCTCTCTAACTAATTTTTTGATAGTAGGATTGTTATGTTTTACACATCGTCCAGTTTCTGGATTTACCAATTTATTAGGATCTGTTGGACAAACTTTAAAAACTTTAACCCCTGAACTTGGCGGCGGTTCTGGTTGTTCCATATTGTTTGTAATAACAATTGTCCAACCTTCTTTTAATAATCTTTTAATAGTTGCATTTGTTTCTATAACACACCTTCCAGTTTCTGGATTTAAAAGTTTTTTTGAGTCCGTGGGGCATCTCTGTATTATTTTAGACATTTAACATAAAGAAATATTTTAATTTAAATTTAAATGGTGATCATAGGTGTTTTACTTAACTTAGGTATGACAACTCCATACTACTATAATAATTGTATACACAATATGGGCAATACAGGACCCATGGGAATATTACACGCAGCTTTAGCTCCAACATTTACAAAAATAATTGATAGTAAAGCGTACAATGGTAGAAATATAAGAAAAGAAGTTTATGATAACATAGAATCTAAGTCTATTGTAGATCTATGTTGTGGTGTTGGGTTTTCTACAAAACCTGGTATGGCAGGAATAGATACATCAAATGAAATGTTACGATTTGCAAACTTTTATAATCCTGGTAGACAATACTTATTTGGCAACGCTGAAAATTTTGGAGAAGATAATCAGTTTAATGTTGTAACTTGTATGTTCGCATTCCACGAAATGCCTAATAGTGGACATCGCAAAATTATTGATAATGCTATTAGAATATCAAGGGAACAGGTAATTATTGTAGATATTTCCACAAATTATAAACCGTCAAAATTAATGTTAGCAGGTGAACCATATATACTCAATTATCTAGATACAATAGATAAGATACTTGATGATTTTAATAAAACTACATTAATAGATAATCATGTAGACTCTTGGACATTTAATCATTAATAATTTAAGGATACCAATCATATTATATCAAGTCATGTTAGCATTAAGAGTTAATAGTTATATTTGGAAATGTCCATTAAATAAATATATAGACAATCAGTTGTCTCGTGCAAATATTCATTTAATAGATATCCCGTGGGAAAATTGTAAGTTAATTAGAAATGATCTAAATCACTTTACATGGAAAGGATTTAAAACTTTTTGTCGATATCTAAATAACAAGCTTATAAAAATACTACCACAGGAATCTAGTTTACATATTATTTCAGACAGTACTATAGATTATCATAATTATACTAAAAATTACACCTACAACGGTAAAGCGAATAAATTTTTAAAATTATACTTTAAAAAGTTTAAAGTAACGATAGATGCTCAATGTGGTAGCGGATTTCACGCACCTGTTAGTTTTTTAGATAGACTATCTAAAGTTCCTAAAGATGCTACTATTTTATTTATTGGTGGATGGAATGATTATTCTTTTAAACAAATTAGAGACAGTATTTCTAAATTTTAGATTTATTTCTATTTAACCAGGTAGACTTAGCTAAGAATTTATTAATTACTTCTTTTTCTATGGATTCTTCTAAATTCTCAAATATTTCTACAACAGTTGGTTGTCTTGTATACTCTTTAGTAAAGGATTTTATAAAGTCTTCGATTTTAATCTCTTGGTTTAAAATGTCTTGTTTTTTCTTAATAATTGCAACAATTTTGTCTGTTTCTGTCTTTTCCACTTCATCAATTGTCGGTTTGAATATTGTACTAGATGTTGGTTTTAATGAATCGCAAATTTCTGGTTTAGAAATATCTACAGAGTCTTTTTTAAATTTATGATCAAATTTTTTAACAATATTTACATCCAAAGGTGGACTAGTTTCTACAAGACGATCAAATTCTTCTTTAGATGTTTTAACTAAATAGTTTACTTCACATCGTTCTAGTGGACTCTTAAGTAGTTCTGTTTTAATATTTCTATAAAATTTACCCCAAGATATAGAAGCAATTCTATGTGATTCATTTAATTCATTTATTTTTAAGAATTGCTGAACAGTGGTTATTATACCAGCTAAAATATTTAAACTACCTATACCAATCTGAACACTTGACTGATAATACTCTGGAATTCTTTCTATCGCAAAATTAGCTGTACCCGTTAGTGTAGATAGTACTATAACTGGTATAGTAAATAATTTAGACAAATATGAATACTTATTCTCCGACTTTGAGTGCATCCATCTATAACACATAGCTTTATCAGCCCATTCAGCTAATATTTTTTCATGCTGATCAGTCCATTTAGTGTGCGTTTTTACTATAGAATTTTCCATGTCAATTTTAACTTCATTATTATTATTATCTTCTTTACTCATTATAATGAATATAGATATTATTAAAAATGAATTTGAGACAATAAAAGAAACAAAGTTTCTCATAGAAAATATTTTTAAACGACTACAAACAAAGATAGACTATCTAAAACAAATTTATACAGATTATCAAGGAAAACAACAATCCAATGATTTAGTATTAACCTTAGACTCTTTTCATTTTCAGACAAAATTTATAGAGATAGAATACAATAATTATTGTAATATATTTAGAATGTTTTTAAATAGACTTTACGGTGACTATTATAAATTTTATAAGTATACATATTATAATGTTATAAATCAAATTGATGGATTTACTATTAAATTTAATAATAAATTTCCACCTTATAAAGACTTAGAACTAAAAGACTACTCATTTGCCGATACAATATCCATTCATTCTGAACTTATTAAGATAGTTAATGAACTACAGTCATATCTAATAACATTAAAACATGAAAATAAGACAGATGAAATTTATTCATCATATGGTATAAATATAGATAATTTAGTAACTGTAAATAATTATAAAAATATAGTATTATCAGAGAAGATTAACTTAATAGTCAATTGTTTAAAAAGTTACTCAGAGTTCCAGTCTCGTTTTTTAGAAAGATTTTCGCTAAAACTAAAATTTATATATGCGCAAACTGTGGCAGATATTCGTATAGAAGATAACGAGGTTGTAGAGAAAAATATTGATAAAGATATACTAAGTGAACTTGAGTCTCCATATAAAAAAGAAATTGTTAAAATATTAAATCATAATAAGACTCCTTCTATAACATCCGAGTCTAGTAATGATATCGACACAGAAAGTGAAGAAGAAGTAATAATTAATAAGAGTGATTCTAAGTCTGCTGTCTCAATTTCATTTAAAAAATTACTTGTAACAACTTTATGTTTTATGATGATATGTTCAGCTTCCCACCCGAATGATACGCAATTTTCTACAGAACTAGTTTTATATAATTTTTAAAATAAAATATTTACTAAATTTAAAAAATGTCAAGTCAAGAGATGTCTTTAGAAGCTCAGGAGGCACTCATGAATGCCAAGAGGGATTCTCTCGTTAAAAAAATTAATGCTGCGTCTTGGTCGCCACACATGGAACAACTTATGAAGCAATGGGGAGAAAAGTCTGCAGGTCTTAGGTTTATTCACAACACGTCTGCTGGTAAATGGAAAAAGTTTAGTAACGAACTTACTCTTATTGGTATTGGTGTAACTGCTGTCAGCTCGGCCGTATCTCTAGTTGCAGCAAGTGTAGAAGATCCAGCTATTAAAGATGGAATTTTATATGGTGTTGGCGCGGTTGGACTACTAGCAACTCTTGTACAAAGTATTAAGAAGTTTTATAACGCTGAGGAGAAGGCAGCAGAACACAGTGCTATTGCTAAGCAATTTGGTTCTTTTTACAGATACATGACTCTACAGATGGGAATGTCCCCCGAAGACCGTCTACCAGCTGGTCAACTAACAGAATTTGCTCTTAAGGAATATGAACGTCTACAACAGGATGCTCCACCAGTTGGCGGGGATGCTATTGATTTATTTAAGAAGACATTTAAAGATTCTAAACAGGCTGTCCCTGACGTATGCGAAGATGAATTTGAGATTAGAGTTTATGGAAGTGTTAAAGATGTAGAAGCAGTATCATCTACAGATTACAACGGAGTAGATTAATTAATTATAATTATTTTATTGTTTAATTATAAAATGAGTGATGACAATTTAGATATAGAAGATACAACAGATTTAATAAATCAAGATGCTTTAACATCACCTGTATTAAATGCTATAATACCTATTAAATATTTAACTTCAACTTCAACCAGATACGATGGAACAACGTACTATAATTTTATAGAAGAAAATACTAATTTAAGAAGCTTTATGCCATCTTTTACTGGTTTTGCCAATGTTCCTAGTGGAACTTCAGATTTAAGAGGTATGTTTAACGATTTAAATGGAATACTAGTCGAAGAACTAAAACGAAAATATCCTGATAATGTTACTTTATCGTCTACTACAAAAACAAATTGTAATAATAAAGGATGGAGAAGCGAAAGATCCAACATACACCGTAGATATAATGATATGTGTTTTTACTGTGGTAAAACTTGTAAAAAAAGATTACAATGTGATCATGTTATTCCAATAATGCAAATGTATATATCACTAGAAAGAAATCGTAATCTATTTTATAATTTTGAACGAGTTCATTCTCAGTGTAATAATAAAGCATCTAACATGACACTGAATGAAATATGGCAACAAATAGGTACAAGTACCTTCCAAGGACCACGTGATGAAAATTTTGTATCATTTAATATTAAAAAACAAGACGGAACACTAATTAAAGACTACAAAGTAGACAACACAAATCGTCAAGCTATTTGTCAGGGTTATTTGGCTTATAATATATTATCAAAACTTACATTTTCACCGTTATATACACAAAGTATAAGAGCTTTATTGATGAAAGACGTTGTTAATAAATATTTAGAATTTAAAACTTTAGTAGGAAAACTTTTATCTGAACAAGGGACTGTAGCGCAATCTTTACTTGATTTTAGTCAATCACAGTCTTACAAAAAACCTAGAACAAGTTTTGGAACAAGTAGTATTAAATTAGTTAATGTAATTCCATCAGTTCTTAAAGATAAAAAATGGACAGCTATATTTTCTAAAGATTCTGAAATAGTAAAGACACATTTTGGATCTAAAGGAATGTCAGATTATACCATCCACGGAGACATAGACCGTAGAAACAGATATATTTCTAGACATCTTAAAGATTTAGATACAGGTGATCCGACTCGTGCCGGTTACTTATCAATGTTTGTTTTGTGGAATAAGCCATCTTTTAGTACCAGTGTAAAAGATTATCAAGAACGATTAAAAATATATAATGAAACCGGTAAGTTTCCAAGTAGTATAACTGGATATTCTAATACAAATAATTTTGGAACACCAACAAACGTTATTAATAAAACATTATATGAAAGAGTTAAGAAACAAATTAAGAGTGGTATTAAGGGTAGAAGATGGGGAGCATACGATTCAGGTAGGCTCGTACAAATGTATAAACAATTAGGGGGTAAATATTCCGAATCTAAAAAGGAAACCCCATTACAACGATGGTACAAAGAAAAATGGATAAATGTGTGTAAGTGGCCACAGGTCGTTCCTTGTGGCAGAAGTGATATGACAAATAAAATGGCCTATTGTAGACCATCTATTAAAGTTACAAAGAACACTCCAAAAACTGTACAGAGTCTTACTCAGGCACAGATCAACAAAAGATGTAAAATAAAGGAAAAAACTCCATTAGTTAGGATTTCTGGTAAACTAAAAGTTTAAATTATTTTATTTATTATATTATAATGCCAATCATTAATCAAAGTTCGTTTCATGCTAAAACTAGTTCGTATGCGTCTTCTACTCAATTAGCTAGTATTAACACGTTAATCGATTCTAATGGTAATCTTGGAACAACAAACGAGTATTTACGATCGGATACAAATGGAGAAATATATTGGAGTACATTAGGAGCTGGAGTACCAGGAACAACTGGTGCTACTGGAGCAACTGGTGCCACCGGATCTACTGGAGTGTCTGGTGCCACTGGAGCTACAGGTCCAACTGGTATACAAGGTGCAACTGGTGCGACTGGAGCATCCGGTCCAGACGGAGTTAGAGGACCTAGAGGAGCTACTGGACCAACTCTTGGCGCAACTGGAGCAACTGGTCCAAATGGTGAAATTGGTGGTGTAACATTTGATTATAATTATCAACTTGGCGGAACAACTACACCAACAACTGGTCAAGGGTCATCTAATGTAGATTTAGCTCCTGGTGTCACAACAAGTTTAAATACTATTTATGTTAATGGAACAGACCAGGATGGAGCTACTGCGAGTAATTTTTATAATAACAATACAGCTCTAGGTTATATTATGATACAGCCTGTTGATGCTCCATCTACAGATACGGATTTTATTATGTTGGAGTATCAGAATATCACTAACCCAAGTGGTAACATTTATAGTATAAATTCTATAACCGTATTACAAAATTCATTAATAAACCCAATTGGAAATAATGAAGAAATTAGATTACAGTTTGTTATCTATGGTACAATTGGTGCCACTGGAGCTACTGGACCTCCAATTTCAGTTTCAGGTGCTACTGGTGCTATTATTCTAAGTGATGGATCTGGTGGCGTTGTGGCTGCGACACAGTCTTTTGTAGATGTAACAACTGGTCAATTTAATTTAACAAGTAAAATTGATATACAAAGTTCTTTAGCCAGTGAATCGATAGCTGTAGGTAACGCAGCCGGTACTACACAGGGTAATAATTGCGTAGCTATTGGTAACGGTTCAGGTGTAACAACAGCTAACAATACAATATCTATTGGAGCTGCATGCGGTACGGCACAGGCTATAGGTAGTATTGCTTTAGGTACAGCATGCGGTAGCACCGGACAACAACAATATTCGATAGCAATTGGGTACAACGCGGGGTTTACTAGTCTACAAACAGATTGTATAGCAATTGGTAGATTAGCTGCAAGTGCTTCTAGTGTTACAAATTCTATTACTCTAAACGCGAGTGGTTTATCATTAAACCCTGGTAACAGTGGACTATACATAAATCCAATTAGAACTACTTCGACTGATGCTGGAAGTACATTAATATATGATTCAAATTCTGAGATAATGTCTAATAATGTTTTATATGTAAATACTGGAACTACTAGGGTTGGTATTGGGGACCCGGATCAACTAACAGGTATCAGCTATCCACCTTTATATGGTACACCTTTATCAACCTATACGTATAATAGAGAAAATAGTACAGTAATCAGAGAAGATATAGACACTGGTAATACTGCTGTTGGTCTCAGAATTAATCGGACTGATATTACAACTCCGGCAATTCCTTTAACAACGGAAATAAGGTTTGCTATTCAGGGAGCTATAGGTAGTGAAACATTTGTTGTCAGAGATACGGTGGGTGCCGAAAATATTATCAATATTATACCACAAAAGACCGGTGGACCTACTTTAAGTACAAGAAATAGTATTAATATTGATACAGGGATAATTACATTTGGTACAACTTCAGCGGTTGGAGCATCTAGTAAACAGGTAGGTATTAATGTTGCGTCGCCTAGTACTTATTCTTTAGATATTCACAGATACGTTGGAAGTAGTGGAAATATTATTTTAAATGCAGATTCCAGTTCATCGGGTAATCCTAAAATTAATTTTACAGATATTTCTTCAACAAATAGTGGTATATTAGGATTTAATGATACAACAAATACATTTGATGCAACTCAACAGTTTAATGTCCCACTTATGCAAATTGGTGGTACTAGTACACAAACTACAAATGGAACAATTTTAAAAGTAGTAACAACTGGTGGCACACTACCAACAGATAGCAACTATGGAGTCGCAATAGGTACAGAAAGACATGGACTAATTATAGAGACAACTGAGAATCCTCCAACAAACAACGCAGTTTTATGGATTAAAAATGATGGAACTGGACAGACTATATTAAGAGCTGATAATAATGGAAATACAATGATTGGAACAACTCATGTTAGTTCTTATCCAGCACTATTTCAGGTCGATGGTTATGCTACTATTGGATTACCTTTTTCTGCTGCCGATTTCTGGGGAACTAGTTCGAGTAATGCTCCGTCGTTTTGGACACCATATGGTTATTTGGGAACCAATGGTTCGTTTGATTTGGCATTGTCTTGCAATGGATATCGAACTACAAGTAGTCAATGGACATCATTAAATACAAATGGTTCAACCTCAGCTGGTTTACTTTCATTAAGATCAACAGATGGTTCATTGCGATATTTTGGAGCTAGTTCATTTCCAACAGGTAGTGCGACACAACCCCCTGAACGTTTCCGTATTACATCAACAGGAGAAACAACTATATCGCAAAGTAATGCTACATATACATTTACTTCGAATTCAACATCGGGATATGTGGGAAATTTTGATATAGATGATACCGCTTTTAAAATTAGTCATAATAGTAATAGTCGAACCATTCGTATGCAGGCTGGAACAGGTGGTAATGGTGTTGAATTAAATGTTGGTGCAACGTCATGGACGACATTTTCAGATGAAAGATTAAAAACCAATATAGAAAATATTAGTGGTGCAATAAGTAAAATTAAAGATATAAGTGGTGTGACTTATACTATAAAAGATGATCCAATTCGTTATAAGGATGCATTATGTAATGAACCAATCGATCCATCTAACAATCCAGAACAAAATATCAATGACACAGAATATGGACCAAGAAGACGAGTTGGTTTAATAGCACAACAAGTTCAAAAAGTACTACCAGAGGCCATATATAAATACAATATGAAGGATGAAAGCGGTAACAATGAAGACTATTTAGGTATAGCTTATACAGAAGTAATACCACTATTAGTTGAGGCAATTAAAGAACAACAAAAAAATATAGAAAATTTAGAGAGCCGTATAGCAACATTGGAGAACGCTCGGTAAGAATATTATCATTTTCACTAAGTAAAATCTAAAAAGATAACTTTATAAATAATCGGATAGTTAGGTATGATATCTACGGTTTAAAGATTTATTAAATAAATAATGTAATGCGTTTTCATTGTTTGGGTATTCCTCACACTGTGTCCAATGCTGACTACGTAGCATGTGCATATACACAAAAAGTTGTAAAATTTTGTAAAATGATGAAGAATAGGGGTCATCATATTATTCATTATGGTCATGAAGAGTCTGTTGTAGAATGCGATGAACACGTAACAGTTTTAACAAATGAAGACTTCGATCGTGTTTATGGTCATCACGACTATAAGCATTCATTTTTTAAATTTGACGTCACCGATGAAGTGTATAAAACTTTTTTTAAAAATTCTATAACAGCTATTGCAGACAGAAAACAGAAACATGACTTCATACTACCTTTCTGGGGTTCTGGTGTTCGTCCAGTGTGTGATGCACATTCTGATTTAATTTGTGTAGAACCTGGGATTGGTTACGCAGGGGGTCATTGGGCAAGATGGAAAGTATTTGAGTCGTATGCAATATATCACGCGTATTATGGGTTGAGTGCTGTTGGAACGTGTAAACAAGATTGGTACGACGTAGTTATTCCGAATTACTTTGACCCTGATGAATTTACTTATTCGAATAGTAAAGACGATTACTTTTTATTTGTTGGAAGAATTTATGAAGGAAAGGGAATACATATTGCCATACAGATCACAGAAAGAATAGGTGCTAGACTGTTAGTCTGTGGTCAAGGGTCTCTCGAAGAAATTGGTTACAAAGAAATACCGGATCACGTGACTTATATTGGATATGTAGGTAAAGAACAACGTAGACAATTAATGTCCAGGGCTAAAGGGGCATTTGTTATTTCTATGTACTGTGAACCATTTGGTGGTGTACAGATGGAAATGTTAATGTCTGGAACTCCAACTATTACAACAGACTGGGGAGCATTCACAGAAAATAACATTCACGGTGTAACTGGGTACAGATGTAGAACATTCGAACAATTTTGTTGGGCTGCTAGAAATATAAATAAAATTAAACCGGAAAAGTGTAGAGAGTGGGCAATGAATTTTTCTTTAGATAAAGTTGGAGAAATGTATGAAGAATACTTCAGTATGGTAATGAATGTTTACAACAGTGATGGATGGTATGCACAAAATAATGCGCGGAAAAATTTAAGTTGGTTAAATAAACAACAAGAAAAAATTAAATGGTATACATTTTATACTAAAGATTACAAAATTTGGTATGAACATTTAAAATCCAAATTACAAGATAAGTTTAAATTTAATGGAATATATTTAGATAATTTAAATATTCATAATCAGCATCATCATCATCATTTTACTGGATCAACATGTAAGGTAAAATTAGTAATAGATGCTATTAAAAATAACTTAGGTAAAAAAATTGTGTTTAGTGACTGTACTTTATACTTACAAAACGTAGAAAAATTAGAAAGTATAATAAATTCCTGTAAAAAAACAACATATGCTAAAAATAGTATAAATGAAGGGGATATAAACGTTGGACTAATAGTATTAATTTGTAACAAAATCGAATTAAAATTTTGGAATGACGTGTTAGCGAATATGAGTTCTGATGTGACTGATCAAGATGTAGTTAATGAACTACTTAAAAATCATCGACATGATACATTTGATCGAAATGATGTTTTTTGTAATTATATAACAGAAGAAAACAAACACATCGTACCGCAACAATTTTGTGTATTAAAATTATTTACAGAACGTACCGCCGACAAATATAATAGATTTATTCAGCGACTAAATACTTTAACTGTATTAAATTTAAAATTATAAAATTATCTTAATGGGCACATATTATCTCCCGATGTCTTCCAAAAGTTATCTACTCTATGAAGTGGTCTAAATACATTCGATTGTGGAGGTAATACAGCGTGAGTTGTAGATGGATAATGAACAGCGTCTCTAGTTTGTCCATTATGAAATTGTGGATCAGTTTGGAAAAGTTTCATATTATTATCTCCCATTGGGCTAAACATTTTGCCTCTACCCATATTAACTAAAGTTGCCTCTTGGCACAAATTAAACGACATTTATAATAGTAAATATAATATTTTACAATAATAAATGTCACCAATAACAAGTATAGTAAGAGATACTCAAATAGCATCTGCTCTAAGTGGTGTATCAGTCGGTGTAACAACGGTAAAAGATTATTCATCATTTATAAACTCGTCTGCGACTTTTACAAAAAATGGATCGCATCCACTAATTGCATCAATCGCAAAGGGTGTAGAATTTGATGAAACTATATCAATATCTAATGGAATAGTAGAACAATATGATAATTTTACATTTAAATTTAATACACCAGGAGTATATAGAATAGATTATCGTGTCACTGCGTTTATACATGAAAATAATGCTATACAAGATCTTCTTATTAGACCATCTGTTTCAGCTAATTTAACAGGTACTGGTGAGTTTTTAAACTTCAGCGATTTCGAAATTATAACTACAAGAAAAAGAGTACAAACATCATCAAATGTAGATAAAGCTTCACCTCACGCTGTAGATTCTATTTATGATTCGTGTGTATATAGATACGATGGAAATGGAGATATTTATTTTAAATTACTAGCGTGGGGACCAAATACTCCTGATTCTTTTATAGGAGCTGGCGCAACTTTAATTTTTACATATTTAAGTTCTTAGCTTACGACATTTTAATTTCCTTAAATTTTAAAGTCTTAATAAAATTGTAAAAATGGAAGTATCAGTTGAGCGAATTGAGATCTTAGAAAAGAAAGTTACTGAATTAGAAAAGTTAATTGTAACTTTAATTTCTAAAGAAAAGACAAAACTAAATTCAGAAACTATTGGTTATGCAGATATTTACCAATACAAAAATTCACTTCTATTAACTTCCAAATCGAAGGAATATGGTACATATGCAATTAAAGATAATCTAAAACAAATTGGTGCTAAGTGGGCAACTGTTACAGATAAAAATGGAAATAAACTTTCTGGATGGATGATATTGGGCATTTGTAAAGAATATGATACGGACATCGCGATTAATTCTATAGTGGATAAATTAAAAGAACTAAATTGTACTTTATCTTTTGATAATAAAGGTAAAATTGATCCTCCAGAGGTTGCTATTACGACACAATAAAGACCATAAAATAATTACAATAACAAAAGTATCATGTCACCTTATCTTCCAGAAGATTTTTCCGAACTAGAAGATCTTTGTACTAAAATGTACTACACAATTTTTAGTTGTTTTGGACTTTTAGTAATTATAACTTTTACACTCTATTAAAAAAAATAAATTTACGACAAAAATAATAGTCTACTCTGTAGACACTATAAGTACGTGAGAAGCAAAGAATGTTTGAGTCGCGTCTTTCTGAGTTTGCTACCAAGAACGAGCTTGATACAGTTGTTGTTCAGGAGCTTGTACAAATTTTTAATGAAGCTCTTGTAGAAATTGGTCAGGCTATTTTAAAAGATACACCCAACAACCAAGTTACTAAGACTGTAAAAACTATAAATAAGGGAGAGGGTCAGAAGTGGGCTAGCAAGGTTGCACGGGCATTTGCTGAAGAAAAAGAACTTACATTGGACGACTTTCCGGGTATCGAAAAGGTGACTAAACAGCACATGTTAGAATTTCTTAAGAAGAAAGATACACAAACTACTAAACAGGTAACAAAGGGATCACCATCAGGATCTACATCCAATGGTACGCCAAAGCGCAAAGTTCAGTGTAATGGTTTGACTGCAAGGGGTGATCCATGTACTCGAACTGGAACTGTTCAGCCTGATGGTTCTAAGAACTGCTATTGTTTCCGACACGCGGATAACTGGAAAGACTTTGAGACAACCATATCATCAGATTCAGACTCTGATGATGAGTTAGAAGAAGAACTAGAATTAGAGGAGTAAATTCATTGTTTTTAAAATTGTCTTTAAAAAAAAAATAAAATATTACATTAAATGCCCCTATTACTTAAAGATTTTCGCGTAAATGATTTTAGCGGGAGACGAACCGTTTATTCTAAAATTAAACGTATAACAGATAGCGGATTTGATACGTCAAATGATTACTTTTCTAAAAATTTTACAAAATTACTCGGTATCAATAATGAATCTCTAACTAAAGATTATTTTTCTAGTTCATGTCATGATATTCTATACGTTAGTAAGTTAGGAATACACGTAGCATGTGGAAATAATTGGTACCGTGATACACGTAGTAGAGCAAGTACATTTTTATATTCTGAAGATAATGGAGTTTCTTGGACTTTTTCAGATGACACGTTTGAATTTCAGGGGGGATTTACAGGTTCGGCCACTGGATTAATTCTTTCCAATGATACTATTTTTTGTAGTGGCATTGGAGGTACTCTAGCGAATCCACAGGCATTAATGAGTTCGGTCGATGGTAAAAATTGGACAAATGTAAGTACTCCTTTTAATATAATAACAAAAATGAGCACAGATGGATCTGGAACTATAATAGTAGCAGGTACTAATAATTCCAGTGGTGAAACAGTAGTATGTATTTCAGTTGATAATGGAACGACTTGGACTGATTTAACTCATTTAACTAGTTTTAGTAATATTACGGATATTATACCCATATTTTCTAATGATAGATTTTTCATTGGATTTTATACAACCACTTCCAATTCCGCAGAAATATATACTTCAGTTAATTTAACAAGCTGGACTCAAGTTACGTTTACTGATGGCACGACTAATATAACTCCACAGTTATCTGGAATATTAAATGGTGTATATTATAGTTCTGTGATAAATAGATATATTTTATATCTTGGATTTAATTGGGATAAAGCAGGATACGCACCTGCTTATTATTCCGATGATGGTATAAATTTTACTGTATCCGGAGGTATAAATGAACAAGTTTATGATGTAACAAATGTTAGTTACGATGATTCAGCTAACTCTTTTTATTTATCAGTAAAATATCCAATTAGTCTACCCAATCCAGATGGTCTAACTATTATGTATAAATCCCCTGACGGAGAAGCATGGCAGAGTTTTTTAACGGGTGATTCAGTAGTACCGGGCTTTAAAAATATATTAGGAATTTCTCAATTTTATATAGATAACTCAGGTGATATCCACGCGATTGGAGTATACGGGCGTGTTTCCGCAGGAGATAATACTTATTTTTCGACAGGATTAATAAATATAACAATAAATGCCTATATTAACAAACCTGATCCTATTCTTCTCGATGGAGAAACATGTAGTAAATTATTATATAATAATTCAACTTTTTTAGTGGGTATGCAATATGGAACTAGTAGGCTAAGTATAGCAAATTCTATATACTACACAAATGATAGTTTAATCCTACAGCCAACGGAGCACCAGGACGCCGTTTAGAAAACGTGGAAAAAAGTGGGAAAA